>JADHED010000155.1_pt1 | contig 94335 bp, 81 predicted proteins | sample 8952041 | NCBI WGS metagenome assembly JADHED01 (sample SAMN16124423, study PRJNA663239) | bioreactor sludge metagenome | isolation source: sludge (control) | place: India:Bengaluru | collected 2018-09-08
TTCAACCGACTAACCCGATGACCCCGCGATTGCGTTTATTGGTTGAATCCGCCTCAAAATACAAATGCTGTTGGGAGGAAACCACGAAAGAGCAAAAGGTCTAGGTCATGGTCCGATTGATCACACCTCGGGCTACAGAGAGGTCGTAGTCAATGGATCTCCTATCGGCTCCTCACCCCGCCCACCCTTCCCGATCCAAACTGCGGTACTGGATGGCCTCGGCGAGGTGTTCCGTGCGGATATCCGGACTGCCGGCGAGGTCGGCTACGGTGCGGCTCACCTTGAGGATGCGGTCGTAGGCACGGGCGCTGAGGCCGAGGCGGTCCATGGCCTTCTCGAGGAGGGCCTTGCCGGTGGCGTCGATGCGGCAGATCTCGCGCAGTTCCTTGCTGCCCATCTGCGCGTTGCAGTGGATCCTCTTGCCTTCGTACCGGTCCTGCTGGATCTTCCGCGCAACGATGACACGCTCGCGCATATCGGCGCTCTTCTCCGCCGGGCGTTCGGCGCTCAGCTCGGTGAAGGGCACGGGTGTGACTTCGATGTGGATGTCAATGCGGTCCAGCAAGGGGCCGCTCACCTTGTTGAGGTACTTCTGCACCACACCGGGTGCACACACGCATTCCTTATCGGGATGGTTGTAGTAGCCGCACGGGCAAGGGTTCATCGCCGCCACGAGCATGAAGCTGGCGGGATACTCCACGGTGAAGCGCGCGCGGCTGATGGTGACCACGCGATCCTCCAAGGGCTGGCGCAAGACCTCCAGCACTTGGCGCTTGAACTCGGGTAGCTCGTCCAGAAAGAGCACACCGTTGTGCGCCAAACTGATCTCGCCGGGTTGCGGGAACGAACCACCGCCGACCAAGGCCACATCGCTGATCGTGTGGTGCGGAGAGCGATAGGGACGTACGCTGAGCAGACTATCTTCCTTCTTCAACTTGCCAGCCACGCTGTGGATCTTGGTGGTCTCCAGCGCCTCGTCGATGTTGAGCGGCGGCAGGATCGTGGGCAGGCGTTTGGCGAGCATGGTCTTGCCGGCACCGGGTGGCCCGATGAGGATGAGGTTGTGCCCGCCAGCCGCCGCGATCTCGAAGGCGCGTTTGATGTTCTCCTGCCCTTTCACATCGGCGATGTCGACCGGATAACTACGGCTGCTGTTGGCGAACTCGGCTTCGATGTCGACCACGGTGGGTTGCACGGCGGGACGGCCATGGAGAATGTCGACCACCTCGCGTAGATGCTCCACACCATAGACCGTAAGCCCGGTGACGATCGCGGCCTCACGGGCGTTGGCCGCAGGCAGGATGATGCCTTTGAAGCCTTGGCGTTTCGCTTCCAGTGCGATGGGCAAGGCGCCTTTGATCGGGCGCACGCCGCCATCGAGGCTGAGCTCACCCATCACCAAGTGCGTCTCCAGCAGGTCCGGTGGTGCTTGATCAGTGGCGGCGAGCAGGCCCACGGCCAAGGGCAGATCGTACGCCGTGCCCTCCTTGCGGATGTCGGCCGGGGCCAGGTTGATGGTGACGCCTTTGCCACGCGGGAAATAGAGGCCGTTGTTGCGCAGCGCGGCGTCCATGCGCTGCTGGCTTTCCTTCACGGCGCTGTCGGGCAGGCCCACGAGGAAGAAGAAGGCACCGTTCTCCACGTTCACCTCGGCGGTGACGATGGTGGCATTGATGCCGAATACCGCGGATCCGTGGACTTTGACGAGCATGGCCTCAGTGTTCCTTGCGGCGTGGCTGGGCCAGATCGCGTTCGATGTGATCGATCAGCGCGTGGATCACCTTGATGTGCACCTCCTGCACGCGATCGGCATAGCCCTGGTGTGGCACGCGCACCTCCACGGTGCAGAGGTCGGCCAGACGACCGCCGTCCTTCCCGGTGAGGCCGATCACATGCATGTTCTTCTCACGCGCCACTTCCGCAGCGCGGAGCACGTTGGGGCTGTTGCCGCTGGTGCTGATGGCGAGCAGCACATCGCCCTCGCGCCCGTGGGCTTGCACGAAACGCGCGAACACCTGGTCGAAACCGTGGTCGTTGCCCACGCAGGTGAGGTGGCTGGGGTCGCTGATGCTGATGGCGGCGATGGGATCGCGATCGTCGCGGAAGCGGCCGGTGAGCTCTTCGGCGAAGTGCATGGCATCGCACATGCTACCGCCGTTGCCGCAGCTGATGACCTTGGCGCCCTGCTTGAGGCAGTAGCTCATGAAGGCGGCGGCGCGTTCCACGGCCTCGATGTTGGCGGGGTCGGCGAGGAAACGGCCGAGCACGTCGGCGGCTTCGCTGAAATGGGAGCGGATACGTTCGAGGCTCATCGCCTCAAAGATGGTGCAGATCGAGGAACCGGTGGCTCAAAGGCTGGCCTGGGCCCCCAGCACCTTCATGGCCTCCAGACCGCGGCGTAGGAAAGTGGCGTACTCCTGTTTGTCCGGGGTATAGCCCACCGGATCGGTGAGGAGCTTGCCATCGGGGCTCAGCAGCACGTACAGCGGCTGGCTGGCGCTCACGAAGTTCTCGGCTTGCAGCGTAGCCCATTTGTTGCCGTGGGTGATGATGGGCTTCTTGGTTCCGTTGGTGGTCTCGTGGATGAACTGTTCCTCCTTCGGCAGTTCGCGTTTATCGTCGACGTAGAGCGACACCAGGACATAATCGTTCTCGATGATCTCCCGTACCCCCTGCTCCGGCCAGACATGCTCTTCCATCTTCCGGCAGTTCACGCACGCCCATCCGGTGAAGTCGAGCATCAGCGGTTTCTGCACGGTACGCGCATGGGCCATGGCCTCTTCCAGGTCGTGGAAGGCTTCGGCCTTCTTGGGCAGCAGCCAGCTGTAGCCGGCGGGTGGTGCCAGGCCGCTCATGAGCGCGAGGGGCTTGAAGGTCTTCGCTGCTTGATCCACCCGCAGCCCGAAGGCGAGGTACCCGGTGGCGATGGTGAACAGGGCGATGAACGCCCACCGCACGGTGGAGCGGCTTTTCACGGGGCTGTCGTGCGGGAACCGGATCACGCCGAAGAGATAGAGCACGATGCCCAGCGCACAAACGACCCACACCACCATGAAGAGCTCGTAGGGCACGATGCCCCATTGCTTCACCAGGTCGGCGTTGCTGAGGAACTTGAACGCCAGGGCGATCTCCGCGAAGCCGAGCACCACCTTCACGCTGTTGAGCCAGCTGCCGCTACGCGGGAGCGAATTGAGCCAACTGGGGAAGAGCGCGAACAGGGCGAAGGGGAGCGCCAGGGCCATGCCGAAGCCACCCAGACCGGCGGTCAGCTGCCAGGCTCCGCCATCGGCGGTGAGCGCTCCGGCCAGCAAGGAGCCCAGGATGGGGCCCGTGCAACTGAACGAGACGAGCGCCAGGGTGAGGGCCATGAAGAAGATGCCGATCATGCCGCCGAACTTGGAGGCTTTCTGGTCCATGCTGTTCACCCAACTGCTGGGCAGGGTGATCTCGAAGTAGCCGAAGAAGCTCACCGCGAAGACCAGGAAGATCACGAAGAAGAAGATGTTGAGCCAGGGGTTGGTGCTGATCTCGTTGAAGATCTCCGGGTTCACCGAACCGAGCAGATGGAAGGGCAGGCTGAAGAGCAGGTAGATCCCCAGGATGAAGCCGCCATAGGTGAGGGCGTTGCGCAACCCCTTCTTCTTGTCCTCGCTGCCTTTGGTGAAGAAGCTCACCGTGAGCGGGATCATGGGGAACACACAGGGGGTGAGCAAGGCCACCAATCCACCGAGGAAGCCGAGGAAGAAGATGGACCACAACGACTTGGTCTCAGCGATGGTGGCCTCCCCGCCCTTGATGACCGGAGCGTTCAGATCCACATTGGGCAGCTTCAACTCCGCGGAGCCCGATCGTGTGGCAAGCCCTTGGAACCGCTTGTCGTTGGGATCGAAAGGCAAGGCCCCCAACTCGAAGGTACCGCTGTTCAACCCGGGCACGATGAAGTACACGGTGGCCGGCGGTAGGCACATCTCATCGTTGCAGGTCATGTACTCGAACGATCCGGTAACGGGAGTGTTCGGGTCCGCCACGGTGATGCGTTGGGAGAAGGTGGCCTGCTGCTTGAACTTCTTCACCACCATGCCGAACATCTCATCCACACCCTCGATCACCTTGGCCCCGGTCTCCGTGGGTGTACCCTCCACCACAAGGCCGGGGATGGTATCCACCTTCACCGAGGTGGGCCAGGGCCCCATGTCGCCGTAGTTGTTCAGGGAATACACCGCCCAGCCCGCCTCGATGTCCGCCACGAACGAGAGTGTCCAGGAATCACCATCAGGCCGGACCGCCACGGACCATTTCACCGGTTCCACTGCACCATCGGCAGCTGGTGGTTGTGCAAAGGCACAAAGCGAGAAGAGGCTGAAGAGCAGGTACAGGTACTTCTTCATGGATCAATGTTTCTCGGCCTCAGCGGGCATAACTACGGAGAACTTCACCACTTCCGGAGGCAGGCAGGTCTTGTCATTGCACACCATGAACTCCACCTCGCCGGACAGCGGCCCCTGTGCGCCCTTCTTCACCTCGAACCGTTGGGTGAACACCGGGTCGCCGGAATGGTAGCGCACCTGCATCTCGAAATTGGGATCGAACACCTCCTCGGGTTCGGGTTCCGTTAGCGCACCCAAGGGGATGAGGCCATCGGCCGGGGAGAAACGCACCGCGGTGGGCAGTGGTCCCAGGTCGTTCTCCAGGCGGGTGGCATAGATGTGCCAACCGGGGTCCACCTGGGCGGTGAGCTCGATGGCCACCACACCGGCCTCCACGGGTTTCGCCGCGAAGGACCACTTCACCGGGCCGGTCGGTGCCAGCATGGACAACATGGCCGAAAGCAACAGTGCATACATGGTACAGGCGATACTTGGCAAAAGTAGTCCCGCCCCTCCGGTGGTATGCTGACCGTTAACAGAATACTGGGACTCCTACGCCCGGCTGGGTATCAACACCTTCCGTTGGAGCATACGCCCATCGCCTCCCCGCAAGAACGAGTAGTCCCGCGCAACGGGGATCATGGGATGTCCACGCTCACCACCCGGCCCACCGGGATGACCATGCCGTACTTGAGCACGATGTTGTCCGGATCGAAGGTCCAAATGGTGGTCTCCACGGCTTTCAGGCCCTCATCGTCCTGGAAAACGATCCGGCATTTGCCATGCTCCACGTTGCCGAGACGGGTGGCCTCTTCCATGTTGTGAAGGATGCCCCGTCGCTCACTCTCACTCAACATCAGCGGCTGGCGCGGGAATCGCAACGATGGGATCCGTTCCTTGGGGATGGTCTGCGCGTTGTTCTGGAGCATGTCTCAGGGCATAGATGTTCCAAAAGATACATCCGCGAAGGGGCCTTTTCCAAGACCGGTTGAAAAGTCTATGGTGCGGCGGACTCTCCGAGCCAATCGAAGCGCAGGATCCGGTGGCTCGTTCCACAGGCCTTGCTGCCACCGTCGATCCGCCATCCGCACAGCCAGAGGACACGTTGCGCATCCGACAGGACATGGACATTCCGTTTGCGGTCCCGGGGCACCTTGGCATCGATGAGGATATCGCTGACGAGCTTGGTCCCCCCTCCCCCGAGCTGTAGCCGATCGCCGGCGCGCCATGGGCGCAGCACGAGTGGGAAGGTCACCCGGTCCGCGTCCAACCAAGCGGTGCCGGGTCCCTGGGCGGGGTCGATATCAGCTGCGGGCACGATGCGGATGCGCAGTGGAGCATCCGCGGGCACCGCATCGGCCGAGGGGATGTTCCATTGGCGCTCCTGGGCCGCCCGTGGTGCGATCACCAGCTGCTCGCGATCCACGAACACGTCGGCCGTATCGCTCGGGAACCACGCTCCCGTATGTCCCATGCGCATGGCCTTGAGCATATCATCCGCCCGATCGGGATGAAAGCCCAGACCGCGCAGCACATGGTGCAAGGACAGGCGTGGCGCGGTGCCCGCGAAACGATCGAACGGAATGCGAAGCGTGCCATCGGCTTCGGGCCGCAGGTCTTCCGTGGCATTGGCGCCGTGCTCCGCGGCCAATGCGCCGAGCTCGCCGAACAGCCGCATGTTGCGCCCCATGGCCTTTCGTGCACCAGGCCGCAGGGTCTCCATCAAAGGCAGCAGTTCATGCCTGACGCGATTCCGGAGATAGGCATCGCTGGCATTGCTGGCATCCTCGCGCCAGGTGATGTCGTGCGCCCGGGCGTAGGCCAGGATCTCGGCACGCGGCACGTCGATGAGCGGCCGGATGAACGCACCGCTCCGCACCGGGATGCCCCCCCACCCTTTGGCGCCCATGCCTTGAAGGAGACCGATAAGGAACGTTTCTATGACATCATCCGCATGATGCGCGGTGGCTACGAGGTGCGGGTCGGCCAAGGCCCGCTGCTTGAGCCATGCGAGGCGCAGCTCCCGTGCGGCCATCTGCGTGCTCTCACCGGTGGTGGACACGCGCCCCTTGACATCCACCCGGTGCACCACGAACGGAACGCCGAGTCGGATACAATGTGCCTGAACGAACGCTCGGTCGGCATCGCTCTCCGCACCGCGCAGGCCATGGTCCACATGCGCAACGTGGCAGGGATGGCCCATGGAGCGCAGCACGTGGAGCAGCACCATGCTGTCCACACCGCCGCTCACGGCCACCCACACCGGTTCTCCAGGCCGCAGCAGCCCGTTCGCAAGGATGGTATCGCGCACGCGTTCAAGCATCACGCAGGGCATCGATCACGGAGCGCGCCTTCACTTCGCATTCCTCGTACTCGGCTTCGGGGTCGCACAAGGCGGTGATGGCACTGCCGGTGGTGAGCCTCAAGGTCCGATCATCCGCATGGTAGAGCAGGGTGCGAATGATCACGTTGAAGTCGCCGGTGCCATCCGGTGCGAAGAACCCGAAGCTTCCACTGAACCAGCCGCGCGGCCCCTCCTCCGTTTCCTCGATCAGCTGCATGGCCCGGTACTTCGGTGCGCCGGTCATGCTGGCCATGGGGAACGTGGCGCGCAGCACATCCATCGGCGAAACCCCTTGGCGCATCCGGGCCGTTACGGTGCTGATCATCTGGTGGACCCGAGGATACGATCGCACGACACAAAGCTCCTCCACGCACACGGATCGGCGCGCAGCGATCCGTGCCAGGTCGTGGCGCATGACGTCCAGTGCCATGATGTTCTCGCTGCGTTCCTTCGGATCGGCCGCCAACTCCTCGGCGGCTTGTCGATCCCGTAGTTCATCGGCATAACGCGGCCGCGTGCCCTTCATGGGTTGGCCCATCACCTCGTGGCCGTCAAAAGCGATGAACCGTTCCGGACTGGCGCACATGGCGAAGCAAGGGCCATGCCTGTAGAACGCTGCGAACGGTGCGTCGGTGCGTCGCAACAGGGACTCGAACGCCGTGAACGGATCGAACGTGGCGGCCGTTGCGCTCCGCGATGTGCAGAAATTCACTTCGTAGATATCGCCACGTTGGATGTGGTCCAACAAGCGGTGCACCTGTGCGCGGTATCGTTCCGGCGGAGCGTGCCTCATCCATACCAGCGGAGGCAGCGGGGCAGTGGCGCGCGGTTGACCAACGAACGCCCGTTCGGCCCATGGTCGTGCGACCTGCTCATCCGCTTTCGGCGTATGCAAGAGCACTTCATCACCACGCCATTCCACCACGAAACGCGGGACCCACCAACGACAATGGTCGCCATCCGTGCCACGGCCGTGGAACAGCACATCCTTCCATTCGTAGCGCAGGGCACCGAACACCCAGGTCATGGCCCGCGCATCTTCCCCGAACACGGGTGCTTCGATGGTCTGCGCACAGCCCACGGCGAGTACGGCACGATCCCTGTCGGCGATGCGGCGATAGAGGAAGTGCTCCTCTCCCATCAACATGGACCAATCGAAACCTGGACATCGGCCCAGGGAGATGCGGATCCAATCTTGAACCGTGTTCATTCTTGTGGAGCCGCTCGCCTTCCGCTCAACCGGATGCCAAGCGAAACGATCAGTGAAAGGATGGACAGTGCAACGGCGCCCTTCCCCACCAGGTCGCCATGGCGCACGAAGAACGTAAGCTCGTCATTGAGGTGTACGGTGCGCCGTTCTGCGGTGGGCACCCACCAAGCGGTGGGTTGATGGACCACGCCCCGGCGGTCCACGAAACAGGAGATGCCGGTATTGGCCGATCGCACCACATCGCGCCGTGTTTCGATGGCGCGGATGGTGGAGAAGGTGAGGTGTTGTCGGTAGCCGGGCGTATCGCCCCACCAGGCATCGTTGGTGATCACGGCGATGAGGTTCCCTCCATTGCGCACATGTGCCGCCACGTGCTCGCCGAAGACGGATTCGTAGCAGATGGCAGGCACCAGCCGGATACCGCTGGAGGGATCCTCCAGCACCTCGCGCTCCTGTTGCGAACCGAGGCTACCGGACACACCGCCGAGGTCCACGGAGAGGGCGTCAAGCTGACCGAGGACGGACTCGAAGGGCATGAGTTCCACCCCGGCCACGAGCTTCGACTTGTTGTACACCTCCACCGACCCCTGAGCCGGAAGGAACAAGGCGGCATTATAGGCCGTGTACCACCGTTGTTCGCCCGGAGGCAGGCCTTCTTCGCGGAACAGCGGCCGCGCCGGGGGGGGCGGGGTGGACCCTCGCGGATGGAGTTCGTCGGCGGACATGCCGGTGATCAGGGCGGTCCGGGGGTGTCGGTCCTGGAACCGTCGCAACTGGATCGTGCTTCTTGCCTGATCGATGGCGTTCTCCCAAAGGCCATTGTACATCGGCTCTGGGCCGCTCATATCCACGGTCGCACCCTCCTGTAACGCGGTTTCCGGGAACACCACCAGCGCCGTGGAATCGGTCATGGCACTTTGAGCGAGCACCAACATCCGATCGAGCTGCCGTAGGGGATCCACGCCACCGAACTTCTCGGTGTATGGGTCGATATTGGGCTGTACCACCACGGCTTCGATGGCGCGCCCCTGTTGGCCGCGGATGGTGTTGAAGCGCCAGATGGAAAGCGAAGGTGGCACGATCAGCAGCACGGCGGCACATGTGGTGTTGAACAGCACCACCCGTCGTGCGCTCCGCCAGGTGTTGATCGCTTGATGGAGGAAGAAGGTGACGAGCAGCACCCAGAGACTTCCGCCGAGCATACCGGTGACCTCGTACCATTGGATCCAGTGCGGTTGCGTGCCGAACACGTTGCCGATGGAGAACCACGGCCATTGCAGGTCCCAGCCGTGATGCAGGCGTTCGAAGGCGAGCCAGTAGGCGATGAACGCGATGGCAGCGACCCGATCCCCCGCCATGCGCCGTGTCGCGCGCTTCAGCCACCACGGGATGAGCATGAGCAACGAATTCACCGTCATGGGTGCGAGGCCGCTCACCATGCGGGTGGCCAGCGGTTCGTTCACGCCGAAGAACCACCAGGAACAGGCGGCGTTCCAGATGAATACGGCAAGCAGGACGTAGGGAAGGAAGGTGCGGGGGCGGGCTGCGGTGCGGAGGTCGTGGAGGCGCTCGGCGTGGAGCAGCGGCAGCCAAGCCACGAAGGCCAAGGCGGTGATACCGCCGACCGCGGGCCAGGCCAAGGCCCAAAGGACCCCGCTGAGCGCGGCCCAAAGCAGGACATGGGATCGGTGGACCGGCATGAGCGGCCGAAAATTAGGGCCCCCAGGTGGGTTCAGAGCTTGTACATCTTGCCGAAGCCCTTGGTGAAGTAGCTGGCGGCATCGGTGGCGCGGTACTCGATGTCCTCGCCATTGATCTGGGAGATCACGCGGTAGAGGTACACCCCGCGTGCCAGCCTGTCGCCGAACTCATCAGTACCATCCCAGGCGAACTCGGTGATGTTGCGGCCCACGTGGATCGGTCCCAGCTCGTGCATCTTCACCTCGCGAACGACCTTGCCTGTCACCGTCATGATCTGGATCTTCATGTAGGTGGGTGGTGTGGAACCGGTGAGGGTGAACACGAAGCGGGTGCTCGAGGTGAACGGGTTGGGGTAGTTGAGCACCTCGGTGATCGTGCTGCGGTTGATGACCTCAAAGGAAACCTTGTGGTCGTTGTCACCGGCCCTGTTCTGGCTGAGGTCCATGGCCTGTATGGTGAGCAGGTACTTACCATCGGAGGTGAATTTGGGGCGGTAGAGGATGCGGGCCAGGTTCTCGGTGCCCTCGGCCGGGAAGAACTGCAGCACCTCGTTGCCCTGCCCGTCGCGGAAGAACACCCGTTCCAAGGACGCACCTGGCCGCGCGAGGAAAACCTTGAACTGCGCGGTATCGGCAGGGGAATCGAGCATGAGCAGCAGGTTCTCGTCGGTCAACGCGATCTCGATCTCCGGCTGTGCGGACACGATGTCGCCATCGAGGATGTGCATGCCATCGAAGGTGACATCGAGCAACGGATTCTCACGATCCACGGCCACATCGAAACGCCACTGCGCGATATTGTTGAAGTGGTACTGTTCGAGCTGGTCGTACTGACCGGTAAGGGTGTCCACCGGGTTGGCCTCGACCATGAGGGCATTGGCGCCGCCGAACCCCCAGGTGTTGAAGCGGATGGTGTCGACCAAGAAGGCACCGGCCGGTAGTGGGGCATTACGCTTGTACCATACCCGATGGCGTTGGTTGGCCGCATCGACGAGCCAGGCGGTCACCAGCAGGCTGTCCATATCGAACGCGCTGATGTTGTGGATGGCCACGGCCACGGCGGCCTCCTGGCCTTGGTAGAGGCCATCGAGCCCCTGGTGGTATCCGAGCACCGGGTCAATGGCACATTCGGGTGCGGGGTCGTAGATCAGCTGCCAGCGTTCAAGCTGGGCCGGCTTGGGCTGTACGGCGCCGATATCGTGGAACTTGCCCCGGAGCCGCACCCTGGAAAAGACCTCGGCATTCAAGTGGTCGGCGAGCACTTCCACGGAATCCTGCGCGGAAGGGAACTCGGCAAGGTCGAACGATTGGGTGCCATCCGTGGGCAGTCCACGGATCTGGATCACGGTACTGTCGTTGAGGTCATACGGCACATCGTTCCAATACATCTTGTGCCAAGTGCGCGCCGGACCAGCGATGGTGGAAGATATCGTACCGCGATCGCCGGCGCTGGAGATGAATGCGGTGAGGTTGATCGCGGGCTGGTCGATGCTCCCGCGCACATCCACGAAGGTGTCGTCGAAGCCCTTCCGTACGTAGAAGATATAGGGCACACTGTCCTGCAGGGTCTCGAAGTCGGGCATACCCAGGCCCTCCAATGCGGTACGCACAGCCGGTGTGGAGGCCATGCCATCCATGTCCAGGTAGAACCACGTGTACATCAGGACATGGTGACCGACCGGGATGCTCTCGTTGAGCATCGTGGCCAGCGCCGCCATCTGTTCGGGGCTGTTCTGTCGGAAGTGGAAGAAATTCATCACCCGAGGTCGGCATGGCGGATGGTTTCCGAAGTCGTGATCGGGGTTGTAGATCACGGGGGGTGTGGCCGAGCCATCCACGTAGCGCGTTCCCCAGGGCTCGAAGGTGAAGGGATCGATGACCACCACGTTCCACGCCGGAGAGCCGGAACAACCGCCAAGATCCTGGTTCACCAGACCCAACCGCCAGCCGATATCGCCATAGGGGTCGGTGGTGGTGAAAGCGGCGAGCTCTTGCGGCGCGGCAGTGAAATCGAAGTCGCGCTGGGGCCTGTCGTACACGGTGCCCTGGAACTCATCCTGTTTGAACTGGAAATAGTGCGCCTGTCCCCAACCGTGCTTGCCCTCGATGTATTGGAACGATCGCTCGTACCAATTGTACGCCCCATTGCCCACGCCATCGATACTGCAACGCCAGAAGAAGACGGTGCTGTCGGTGTTCGCGTTCAATGCATAGATGGCTGTCGGCTGCCAACTGACCACTCCTCCCGGTGCGGTGATCGTGGTGGATTCCAGCATGGGGCTGTTGAACAGGTCGGTGGTATCGATCTGGAACACGTAACTGCGCGGCGTCGCCAACGGATCACCGGTACTGGCCATGAGCAACTGCTGCGGGTCCGGCACGATGGCGAAGTCGTAAGGGTGGATCGGCACCAGGTCGCCGGATGAGATGAAGAGGGTGGTTGAAGCCTGGTTGGGTCCGGCGTCAAGCGGTGCACCTTGCTCTTCGACCAGGTCGGGATCCAGGTCCACGCGCACGGTGAACAGATTAGACCCCTGCCCCCCGGCATTGGCGAGCGTAGGCACGCGGAAGGCGATGGTATCCTGGAAGCCGAGCCCTTGCAGCATTCCGGTATTGGTGGCCACAGCGGGCAACCCGGTGTTGGATCGCTGCAACTGAACACCGATGGCGCCGCTGTGCATGCGTCCGATATTGCGCACGGCCACCTTCACGGTGAAGGTGTCCACATCGGCGGTCACGTTGGCGGGTTCGAAGCGGATATCGCTCGGCCGCACTTCGAAGTCGGGCAGGTTCGGCGAATTCACCACCAGCATGGGATCGCCCTCCAATGTGAAGGTGTGCACGGTGTTCACCCGGGCCCAATCATAGGGGTTCCCGAGCAGCTCGGCGGCCGCATACTTCATGTGCTTTCCGAAGCCCAGGCCATAGTTGGCGGTACCGATGCTGTTGTACAAGCGTTGACCATACCATTGCAGGTAGAACTCGAACCCAAAGAGGGTGGAGCCCAGGAAGGCGATCGGTCCCTTGCCCGCACGCATCACCCAATCCTCACTGGTGCTACCGAGATCCGCGTTGAGGTGGATGTTGCCGATATAACAGGAGTTCCCGATCACGAACGGATAGCGGCCATTCCATTCGTAGTTGTCCGGATTGTCGATGGTGATATCAAAGCTCTCCGAATAGGCATGTGCGAAGAAGTTGAGCAGGGTGACGCCGTTCTCGATCAAGTTCCGGACGGAGTCCGCCGCCGCACTGGCGAAGGTTTCGGAACTCTGCTTCCGGAAGCGCGAGAACTGCGCGCCGAACAGGGTGGTCTCGTCGACGAACGGCTCCATGGAGCGCAGCCGGTTCGCCAGTGCCTGTTGTTCGGTGGCGTTGAATCCACCGCTGAGGTGAATGAAGTTCTTCATCCAGGCGCCCGGTTCCTGGCCTTCCAGCGCCACCACCTTGGCGAGGTAGTCGAACACCTGTTGTTCGTTCGTGGCGCTCAAACGCCCCACCGGGATCTCCACCACACGTTCATCTCCCGTAGGTCCGATACCGATGGTGAAACATTGGTCGCAGCTCGGCGTGCCGAAGGTGGGCACGAGCATGCGTTGATAGGCGCCATTGACATCGGGGCGGGCGCCCTGTGTTTCGTAGATGGTGGTGGACGCCGGCGTTGACTTGCCGATCAGGAACAACCCCTCCGGAGGATGAGACCAGGAATGGAGCAGATGCCTGGCGAACGCACGGATGGCCAGCGAATTCTTGGGCACACCGCCACCGTACTGATCATAGAGCTCTTCCACATCGGCCAGCAGCGTGGGCATGGGCCGTGGGGCGTACGAGGCGCGATATTCGGCATAGCTCGCGGCGCCGTTCCAAAGCGAAGGATGCGTTACGATAAGGAGCGCGGAATCCAGGTCCATGGCGGCGTGGTCCGTGAAGTAGCCCGTCTCCCCCACGCGTTCGACCTGCCCTACCTGGACAACACCGGCGGCCGTGTGCAGGAATGCCGGTGTGCGGGTGCTGTCCGGATGCGTGGGCACGGCCAGCTCCCAGTTGCTCCCCGCAGGCTGTGCTACCACCCTACGCGGCACGTCGCCGAAGCAATACAAGATGGGAGCGCTGGCAGGGCCCGCGATAACGAGGCGTGCGGCCGGATCATCGGGGTCGTCGGGGATCCAAAGTTGGAGCGGTCCGGTACCGACAGCGTTGAGGTCACGTGGATACTCCACCACCAACGCATTGGCCACCTGGAAGTCCGGGTAATCGGGCGTGATCGCCCCAAGCGGAAGATCATGGAGCACCTGCATGGTGACGGAGAAGTTGGCGGTGATCTCGCTGGCCGGCACTTCGAAGCGGCTCCGGATCACCTTGTTGCCCATGAACACCGTATCCACCCGAATGGTCTGGCCCGGGCCGGTGATCAACTGCAGGTGATGGTCTGGCTGGAGGGGACCGGAGATATCCTGACCAGCGGTGACCACTTCCACCCGGGCATCCGGAGCGCCAGCACCAGTGAATGCACGTGGTGTGGACGCGCTTAGGGCCGTGGAAGCGGTGCCATTGGTGTTGATCAGCCCCGGGCCGCCGAAACTCTCACCGGCAAGCATAAGCCCACTGGTGAGGTGATAGGTACCGCTGAGCAGGCCATACCAGTATTGATCGTGCAGGCCGTTAACGGTACTGCTCCACACCCATGGGCGCACGGAATGGGCGGCGATGTCCGGATCGGAATAGGGCAGCACCCGAAGCTTCTGCACCGAAGGGTCAGGGTCCCAGGTGATGAAATAATGAATGGTATCGTTGAACAGGCTGTAGTACGGGTTGCCTTGCTGATCCGGCAGGGCATACATCCTCCCATCGATCCAGCCATCGTTCTTTCGACCGATGAATTCAACATGGTCGCCCGCATTGAGCACGCCATCGGCTCCGCCTTCGATGTGGATCGGGATCTGTTGCTCTCGTCCGAAGACCATGATGTGCGCGGGGTCCACCGCACCTACCGGGAACCCTGCGGCGGCCAGGGTGGCGGAATCCAAGCGGTGCAGGCCATCCTGGTACACATCGAAGCGCCAATACTGCCGGTCGTAGTCGATCCATTCGTTCCCCACAGGGACTTGTGCGATGGCGACCATCGCACGCATAAGGACCACGACCAGCAGGAATGGTCTCATCATCAGCCTTCCTTTTTGAAGAGGTCGAACTTCAGGGAGAAGATATTGGAGTACAGGGCCACGCTGTTATCCCCGATATCCGTCAGTGCGTAATCCAGGGAGACGCTCTTGATCTTGATCCCGAGCCCCACGTTCGGCTGTACCGAAAGCTGCTTCTGATCCGCCAGGTCGCTCACCTGCTGGATGTTCCCGATGCCTGCACGTACGAACACCACCTTGGCATAACCCAGTTCCACCCCCACGCGCGGGTCCGTGCTAATGGCCGAAGACTTGATGAGCGTATTGCGCTTGCCATCGAAGGTGTTCTCCAGATCGATGGCGGCGAGCAGGTCGAACTTCTGCCCGATCTTGAACTCCCGGGCGACGGCCAGGGTGAGCCGGGGAAGGGTGACCTCCACACTGTTCACCGGGATCTCGTTGCCCGTTTGGGCGAACACATCGATCGTGCGCTGATCCAGGGTGTAGCTCCAGGCGTTGAAGGTGCTGGTCACATCGCGTGCCACCGCGCTGAAGCGCCACCGGTCGCGTTGGTACTGGGCACCGGCATCGAGGCCGAAGCCCCACGCCTTTCCGAAGCTGCCCACCCGCCGGTAGATCACCTTGGCATTACCACCGATCCGGAGGCCCGGCACCGGCAATGCACGTGCATAGGAGATCAGGAAAGCATGATCGGCCGAACTGAACGAGGTGATGCGATCGTAGTCGATGTTCCCGCTGGGGTCGATCAGATCGATGGTATTGGGGATGTTATCGATGCCGAAACGGATGAAACTGAAGCCGATGGTGCTCGCCGAATCGATGGGTTTCGCCAGCCCGATGTAGTCATACTTGGCGATGCCCGCGAAATACTCGCTGTGCATGGCCCCCACTTGCAGGTCCCCCTTCACACCCAGTAGGCCCGCAGGGTTCCAATAGCCGCTGGTCACATCGTTCACGGCGGCCGTGTAGGCACTGCCCATGGCCAAGGCACGCCCCCCCACCCCAACGGCGAGGAACTCGTTGCTGTACTTGGGCGCATCAAGCTGCGCAGAGGCGGAACTTCCAAGGCACGATACCATCAGGAGCACCAAGCAGGAGCGCATACCCTTGATCATCAAAGTCTTCATTCGCTAAGTGGTTGACGCAGCTTCCAACGATGGGTGGCCTGGATCATTGCCCGAAAATATGCCAACTTCGGCCCCGAACATGGCGTGTACGGTCACGCCTGCACGAACCGGCATGGCCCGCACTCCAAGGATCCCCGACCTGCTCACCACGGCGAACCTATGCTGTGGCGTGGGTTCCATCCTGTTAGCCGCTCAAGGACAGCTAACATGGGCGTGTTGGCTGGTGTTCGTCGGGGCGTTGTTCGATGTGTTCGATGGACTGGCGGCACGGGCGTTAGGCGGGGGCTCGCCGCTGGGAGCGCAGTTGGACAGCCTGGCGGATATGGTGACCTTCGGGGTGGCACCGGCGGTCGTGCTGTTCATTCAGGCATCCTTGCTCAACGGGAACTTCTCCGACCCAGGCTCGACCCCGGGCTTCGAGCACCTATCCTATGCTGATCGACCTTCAAGTTGGCCGCAATGGACAGCCGCCCTCCTCCTGGTCGTGGCATCCTGTTGGCGGCTGGCGAAATTCAATCTGGACACCCGGCAGTCCAGTGGATTCCTCGGCCTGCCTACTCCTGCCAACGGGCTATTCTGGGTCTCGGCCGTGCTGGCTGCGAACCACGCGGCCGTCCATTCCGGCCCCGGTCACGACGAGCTGGTGCACATCACGCGCGATCTGCTGCAGCATCCGATAGCCTTAAGTGCCACCGCCTTGGCACTTTCCGTACTCATGCTTTCCGAGATCCCCCTTCCCTCCCTCAAGTTCAAGCACTTCGGATGGAAAGGGAACGAGGTGATCCACCTGCTGTTGGGTATCGGACTGGTGCTGGTGGTGCTGTACGGGGTGCTGGCCGTACCGTTGATCCTGGTGATCTACCTGCTCAGCCCGTTCTGGGGGCGGCTGTTCCCGCAGGCGCACTGACCGCCCCTTCGGCCCGGTCGTTCATTCGGAAATCTCTGCGACCTTTGCACCCTCCGCGTCTCTGCGGCGAACCTGGAACCATGAAGACCTTCCGCGCCTCCATCGATGTGATGCCCCACGACAACCTGCTCGATCCGCAAGGCAAGGCGGTGAGCGGCAGCATGCAGAATCTCGGCCTGCCCGAGATCACGGGTGTGCGCATCGGCAAGCACATCACCCTGCACGTGGAGGCCGCCGACAAGAAGACCGCCGAAGCCAAGGTGGACGAGGCGTGCAAGAAGCTGCTGGCCAACCAGATCATGGAGAAGTACAGCTTCTCAGTGGACGAGCTGGCGTGATCAAAGGGTAAGCCTCCAGTTCAAAGGCTCCTGCTTCAAGAACAATACGGCAAGCTTCACGCTCCAAGGCTCATACGAGGCGTAGGCATCGATGGCCTATTCCGCTACTTGGTCGCGATGACCTTGCCGACGATCCGAACAAGTTCGTCGCATTCCTGCGTGAGCCAGAGGAGGTCCTGATCCGTGTCCTGCATCAGGCCTGAAAGATGCTGGATCCGCGGATCGACACAGGACTCCTTCAGTTCCTTCATAGCGATCCCGTGCTTATGGCTGATATCCCTGCCCGACTCGGCACCCTGCGCCTCCCCATAGTGCAGTACCAGAGGCCCGCCGCTGCGCAATGGCCGATCCGCGGAATAGCGCACTGCGGGAGAACGCGGCATTCGATCGACATGGACGACGACACGCGGCGAACACCGCCATCCCCTCCTCCGGATCATACACCCGGCCTTCCGTATTCAGCGTTGTTCCAAACCCTCCCCCGTCACGTTCGACATCCTCTACCCACCTTCGGGCCAACACCGAACAACATCACTCCCATCTCGTCGGCAGCTTGGAACTTGAAGCTTGTGCCTTGAGGGTAACTCGAAGAACCTCGTGCCGGCGGCGTTCATGAGAAAGAAGCACAGCGATCATCGCTTGCTCTCATTCGCCCATACTTTGTTGCTCCTCAGTCGGATACTTCGATCCAGTATCCTCTCTTCGAAGCGCCTCGTCTGGACGAATGATAGCGGCGCGCGCTATCCGTTCGAGGTTCTTCGAGGCACCCTTGAGGCTTGGAGCTTGAATTGAGCTTGTCGCTCATCCCATCAAACCTTCCTCCTCAACTCGAAGTTCTTCCCCAGGTAAACGCGCCGCACGGTTTCATCGGCGGCCAGTTCTTCGGCGGTGCCCTGCTTGAGGATCTTGCCCTCAAAAAGCAGATAGGCCCGATCGGTGATGCTCAAGGTCTCCTGCACGTTGTGGTCGGTGATCAGGATCCCGATGTTCTTCTCCTTCAGCTTCGCCACGATTCCCTGGATGTCCTCCACGGCGATCGGGTCCACCCCGGCGAAGGGTTCGTCCAACAGAATGAAGCGCGGCTCGGTGGCCAGTGCGCGGGCGATCTCTGTTCGACGTCTTTCCCCACCGCTAAGCACATCGCCCATGTTCTTGCGCACGTGTTGCAAGCTGAACTCATTCAGCAGCTCCTCCAACTTGGCCGCTTGCTCCGCCTTGGACTTTCCGCTCACCTCGAGGATGGCCTTGATGTTATCCTCCACGCTAAGCTTGCGGAACACGCTGGCCTCTTGCGGCAGATAGCCGATACCCTTCTTCGCACGCCTGTACATGGCCAGGTCCGTGATCTTCTCCTCATCGAGGAAGATGTGGCCTGCGTTGGGCTTGATCAGGCCCACGATCATGTAGAAGCTCGTGGTCTTACCGGCACCGTTGGGGCCGAGCAGCCCCACGATCTCGCCCTGCTTCACCTCCACGCTCACCCCGTTCACCACGGTGCGGCGCTTGTAGCGTTTGAAGATGTCAACGGCGCGGAGCATCCGGATCAGAAATTGATGTAGAGCTTGGCGCGCAACGCCCAGGGCGCGGTACGCGGATGATCGTTGTAGCGCAGGCGCCAGATGATGTCGAAGCGAAGCACCTTCAGGATGTTCTCCACACCGGCACTGGCCTCCATGAACGGGCCGTTGTACAGGGAGTACATGCCCGGCAGGAACAACAACTCCTCGCCGTGCTTCATGTCCAGATCGCCGGCCACGGCCTTGAAGGTCGCCACTTCGCGCCATTTGAGGCGGCGCAAGAGCGGAATACGATTGAAGAACAGACCCTCGAAATGGTGTTCGGCGAAGAGCTGGACGTACCGGTCGCTGATGAACTCGAAGAAATTCATGGTATTGAACGAGGCATCGTCGAGGTAGAAGGTCTCGTTGCCACTGTGGATGGCGAGCAGCGGATAAGGCAAGGCACCGAAGATGCGCCCCCCCTCAACGGTGGTACGCATCCATCCTGCGGCGCCCAACTGCCAGCGTTTGTAGGTACGGCCCACCACCTTGGTGTAAGCGTAGTCGCTGTTGAGCAGGCCGGGTATCCCACAGGCCACGTGCAATTCCAGCGTGGGATACTTGAGAATGCCCACGGGGATGCGGTCGAACTCGCCACTCACGTATTTCTCGCCGTAGGCGAATCGCGTATTGAAGCTCACCTCTGCGGTACGGAGGCTGCCCAGGTCGTCCACGCGCGGTGTAGGCTCCATGAGCAGGCGTTGGTAGCGGAGATCGCCAAGGGCCTGCAGTGTGCGATAGCGTACCATCACCTCACTGGTGAATCCGCTGAACCATTCGCGTTCGAGACTGGCCTTCCACTCCTCCACATCGGTAAGCTTGGTGTTCGGACTGCGGCGGAAGACACTGCCCAGGATATTGTCGTTGCGGAATGCGTTGATGCTTTGCCCAAGCTGCTCCACATCGTGCTTATAGCTCGCGCGGTACAACAACCGCGGCTGTTTACTGATGAATCCACGGGTGGCCAGGCCGAATTTGAATCGTTCGTCCAGCAGGCCGTAGGCCGTGTACCCCTCGAACTCCACCCAGGTACTAAAGGCATTGCTGGTACGCCCACCGAGCCTGAAGCGCGCTCCTTCCACCGGATTGTAGCTCACCGTGGTGAAGTAGGGGCCGTACTCCATCGCTCCCCGTTCGTAATAGCCCGTCATCAGGGTGCTCACCACATCCACATAGGTCCTGAAGCGCGGAATGGTCTTCATGGTATCCACCATGTGGTAGATGGCGTTCTCCTTGGCGGTCAGGGGCACATGGCGATTCTGATCCCAATAGTCCGCCCCCAGGCTCAGGGGGTCGATCTCCATCACCACGTCATCCACCCCTTCATAGAAAGCCGGCTCGCGTGGTTGGTTGATCACGAAGTCGCGGTAGCTCGCATTACGCCGGCCATAGAAACCCTGCACGGCGTTCTTGTTCTTCTCGCCGGAATCGCGGATCACGTTGAGGTCAACCACCAGTTCGTCGCGGGTGAGCATCCACACCTCGTTCTGCACCTGGTCATACTGCTGGCGCACCCAGAAACCTTGGACGAAATTGAGGTTGGCACCCGATGCGATGCCGGCTTCGATACGGTGCACGGCGTAGGTGGTATCGCTGATCCACATTTCGCCGGAGAAGGCGAGCTCCTGTACACGCTTGGGTTTGAAGGTGAGCTTGTAGCACCAATACTTGCCAACGAAGGCGCTATCGGTGAGGTAATAGTCGTAATACCCCTTGCCCCCATCGGCGATCGGGCTGATGAAATTCTTTCCGAAGATGACCAGGAAGTTCTCGTAGATGTTCACGTTCTGGTACATATCGCCCATGAACTGCGAGACGCTTTCGTTCTCGATGCCGCTCACCTTGGTGCCCCGGATGTACTCACGCTGCTTCTTCGGGCTCTGGCGGTAGAACACCTCGCTCAACGTCTCGGTCATGAAAATGGGCAGGTAGGGCTTGGCGTCCGTGCTGTCGATGTTCTCGAAGATGAAGTCGAAGGGCTTGAAGAGCTTCTTCTTGGTGAACTCCTCGGTGATGTTGTTGAGGTCGAATTCGATCTTGTTGTACGCGTGGTATTGGTAGGCGGCCAGTTTGGCGCGGTTATTCACCGGTTTGTTCCGCACCACGCGGCGCAGGATGCCGAAAGCGGGGTTCTCCTCCGTGGGCCGGATCACCACCTCGGCCAGCTCGAAGCTGTTCGGCAGCAGCACGATATCGAGCACCTGTTCCTTGTCCTTCTTCACCCCACGGGTGATCGCGACATAACCAACGGAGGTGACCTTGATGCTGTCGGTGGCGTAGTAGGTATCGATCACGTATCGCCCATCCATATCGCTACTGGTGCCGATGCGGCTGTCCACGAAGGCGATGCTGGCGAAGGGGATCGGTTCGCCGGTCTTGCCATCGGTCACCCGGCCGCTCACGCGGGTGGTCTGTGCCAGGGCCAGGGTGGCGGTGGCCCACCCCAAGGCAACGGACAGGAGGCGAAGAAAGGCCCTGATCATGCGGTGTGGCGCGGCTGTACGGCTTTGAGGACCTGTTTCCCGCGTTCCATACGGCGAAGGGTACGAGCCGAGATGAAGATGCCGAACTCGTAGAGCAGCATCAGCGGGCCGGAAACGATGAGCTGGCTCACCACGTCGGGCGGAGTAAGGATCGCGGCGATGATCAGGATCCCCACGAAGGCATGCTTCCGGTAGGTACGCAGGAAGGGGGGGGTCACCACCCCGGCCCGGGTCAGGAAGAGGATCACCAACGGCAGCTCGAACACGACCCCGGTCCATAAGGTCACCGAGGTGACCATGGCGATATAGCTATCCAACGCCACGGTGTTCTCCACGGTAGCGCTCACCTGGTAGGTCCCGAAGAATTGGATACTGAGCGGCGCGAGCAGGAAATAGCCGAACGCCACACCCACCAGGAACAGGATGCTGGCGAAGAACACCAGGCCGCCCACCGCCCCTTTCTCCGAGCCATGGAGCCCCGGGGCGATAAAGCGCCAGAACTGCCACAACACGTAGGGGAAGGCAAGGATGAACCCGGCCACGAAGGATACCATGAGGTGGGTGAAGAACTGCCCGCTCATGCTGATGTTCTGGAGCGAAAGGGCCATGTCGCCGACACACATCGCCTCGCCCATGCCCAAACGGTGGCCCAGCCAGCAGAAGGCGCGGTAGGTGATGAAGGAGCCGTCCTTGGGCGCCAGAATGATGCGGTCGAACACGAGATCCTTGGCGATGAAGCAGAGCACCATGCCCACGGTGATGGAAATGGCAGCGCGCACGAGGGTCCACCGGAGCTCCTCCAGATGCTCCAGGAAGGTCATTTCCTGACTATTACGGTGAGTGGCCAAGGGTATGGAGCCGCGTGCGCCAAAGATAGCCGGGACACACAAGGAGTTCTGGGCCACGTTCTCCAGTTTTCAACGGTCTCGGCATTCCAACTGGTTGGGATGAGTTGTTGTTAAGATGACACAACAGTGCTGATCATTACCTGATAGTCGCCGTACATTTAAGCCTCTCAAAACAAAGGCGGTCAATTGCTCCGATCGTGCCTGAAATGACAACCCTCGACCTCACACCCCGCGAAGCGCTCGAACAGTTCTTCGGATTCAACCAGTTCAAAGGAGAACAAGAAGCGGTCATCCAGAACGTGCTGGACGGCAAGAACACGTTCGTGATCATGCCCACTGGCGGGGGTAAAAGCCTCTGTTATCAACTTCCGGCCCTCATGAGCGAGGGCACGGCCATCGTGGTGAGCCCGCTGATCGCCCTGATGAAGAACCAGGTGGATGCCATTCGCGGCTTCAGTTCGGACGATGGGGTAGCGCATTTCCTGAACAGTTCGCTCACCCGCAACGAGGCCGCCAAGGTGAAGGCCGACATCAAAGCGGGGAAGACCAAGCTGTTGTACGTGGCGCCCGAAAGCCTCACCAAGAAGGAGAACGTGGAGTTCCTCAGCGAGATCCACATCAGCTTCTTCGCCATCGATGAGGCCCATTGCATCAGCGAGTGGGGGCATGACTTCCGCCCGGAATACCGACGGCTGCGCACCATCTTCGACGAGATCAAGCGCGTGCCCATGATCGCCCTCACGGCCACGGCCACCGGCAAGGTACAGGAGGACATCCTGAAGAACTTGGACATCCCGAACGCCACCACGTTCAAGGCCAGCTTCAACCGACCCAACCTGTACTACGAGGTACGCCCCAAGCGCGACGTGAACCGGGAGATCACCAAGTTCGTGAAACAGCATGCGGGGCGCAGTGGCATCATCTATTGCCTGAGCCGAAAGAAGGTGGAGGAGGTGGCCGAGACCCTGAACGTGAACGGGATCAAGGCCCTGCCCTATCACGCGGGCATGGACGCTGCGCAGCGCGCCGACCACCAGGACAAGTTCCTGATGGAAGAAGTGGACGTGATCGTGGCCACCATCGCCTTCGGCATGGGGATCGACAAACCCGACGTGCGGTTCGTGATCCACCACGACATCCCCAAGAGCCTGGAGAGCTACTACCAGGAAACCGGACGTGGTGGGCGCGACGGTGGCGAGGGCAAGTGCGTGGCCTTCTACAGCTACAAGGACATCGAAAAGCTGGAGAAATTCCTGCAAGGGAAGCCGGTGGCCGAACAGGAGATCGGCAAACAGCTGCTGCAGGACACCGTGGGCTATGCCGAAACGAGCATGTGCCGTCGGAAATACCTACTGCACTACTTCGGCGAGGAAATGCCTGGGAACGATTGCGGCTCATGCGACAACTGCACCAACCCCCAGGAGGTCTTCGAAGCGAAGGACGATGTGGTGCAGATCCTGGATGCGGTGGTCGAGAGCAAGGAACGGCACAAGGCGAAGTACATCTGCGACCTGCTCACCGGCACGGAGACCAGCGAGATCAAGAACTACAAGGGCGATAAGCTGGAGAGCTATGGTGCGGGCAGCGACAAGGACGCCCAGCACTGGATGGCCGTGCTCCGGCAAGCCCTGGTGAACGGGCTGCTGCACAAGGACATCGAGACCTACGGCAACCTGAGCCTCACCGAGGCGGGAAAGAAGTTCCGGAAGAAGCCGGTCTCGATCAAGTTCGTGAAGGAACGCGACTACTCCGAGGATGAAGGTGGCGATGATGACTTCACCAGTGGAGGAGGAGGTCGCGGCGCGGCGGACGAGAAGCTGATGGCGATGTTGAAGGACCTTCGTCAGCAGGTGGCCAAGAAACACAAGTTGCCGCCCTACGTGATCTTCCAAGACCCCTCCTTGGAGGAAATGACCATGCGGTACCCGGTGACCATGGACGACCTCACACAAGTGACGGGGGTTGGTCCGGGCAAGGCGGCCAAGTACGGAAAGCCCTTCTTGGAGCTGATCGCCAAGTACGTGGAGGAGAACGACATCGAGCGGGAGGAGGAAGTGGTGGTGCGCTCCGTGGTGAATAAGAGCGGCAACAAGGTCCACATCATCCAGAACATCGACAAGCGACTGCCGCTGGATGCCATAGCCCGTGGCAAAGGACTCACCCTGCCCGACCTGCTCACCGAGTTGGAGAGCATCGTGATGAGCGGCACCAAGCTCGACATCAACTACCACATCAACGACCTGCTCGAACCCGACGTTCAGGAGGAGATCATGGACTACTTCCGCGGGAGCGAGACCGATGATATCGAGACCGCGCACCAGGAGTTCGATGGGGACTACAGCGAGGAAGAACTTCGCCTGATCCGCCTGAAATTCATGAGCGAGGTGGCGAACTGACGGACACTTGAACAGTAACACATGGGACGGTTCGTCATGGCCATCGGTTTGCTCACCCTCTTCTTCGGATGGGCCTTATACCGTTTGTTGGTGAAACGCGACTTGATGCAGCACCGCGGCACCTTGGCCGTGGGTGGTCTGTTCATCGGTGTATGGGTTGTTCTGTACTGCTGGCTTTGGTCCTGACATGAGTCCCAACGACCTCACGCTCGTCGCCAAGCATGTGATGAAGCTGCTCGTGGAGCGGCGCTTCGAAGAGCTGGAGGAGGCCACCAACGGCACACGCCTGAGCGCTGACGACATGGAAGCCGCCGTGGACGATGTGGGCAGTGCGCTGGTGATGCCGCCGGAACATGTGTGGCGCGAGCTTCGGACCGTACCGGTGCGCAACTGGCCGGGGGCCTACAACCTGAAGCTGGATCTTTGGACAGCGCGTGGGCGAACCTCCAATTCCGTGGAACTGACCGTACACACGAAGAACGGCAGGCCGGTGATCGAGGTGGATGACATCATCGTGGGGTAGCTCGGCCGCGTGTGCCGCCAGCCCGAATTCCTTGGGGGCCTACCGCAGCACCCACGTACTTCGTTGCTTTGGCACACCATGGGAAGGTGGCCGGCCATCAGCGATCCTGCGTTGCGCTACGTTCTCGCGGCCATCTGGCTCGTGAACGGGCTATGGTGCAAGGTGCTTGGTCAAGTGCCGCGCCACGAGGAGATCGTGGGGGCGATCCTGGGTCGAGCGATCGCATCGCCCATGACCATGGCGATCGGTATCGCAGAGGTCGGCATGGCCGTGTGGATCATTTCCGGCTGGCGCTACCGCGTTTGTGCGGTCACCCAGACCACCGTGATCCTGCTGATGAACCTGATCGAGTTCGCCGTGGTCCCCCATCTGCTCCTGTGGGGCCGCTGGAACATGATCTTCGCACTGCTCCTCGGTGTGTTCATCCTCGTGAACGCCTTTCCACGCTTTCCAAGAACGCATGCTTGAAGCCTTGAAGAACCATCCTTTCGGCGTAGTAGCGGAACTGGAGAAGACCGTGGTGCTGACGTTCGCAGCGCCCAAGGCCGAACTGTTGGCGATGATCCCTTCGTTCCTTGCACTGGATACGTTCAACGACCGCTGGGGCTTCATCGCCATGGCGGTGGTGCGCGCCCGGGCTCTTCGTCCGACCGGTCATCCGCGTTGGTCGGGGCAGGACTTCTGGCTCATCGGCTACCGCATCTTCGTACGGTACACGAATGCCCAGGGGCGTGGATCGCGCGGCCTGTACATCCTCGGCTCAGAGACCGACCGGCGCCTTATGGCCCTTCTCGGCAACTGTTTCACGCGCTACCGCTACGCCTTCAAACCGATGATCACCAAGGTGAACAGCGATGGGCTCACCCTCCGCACCACCGACGGGGACACCGTGGTGGTGGTGAAAGACCGCGGCGAACCGGTTGCCCTGCCCCCAAACTCCGTATTCGCGGACTGGAGCGAAGCACGGCGCTTCGTCGGGCCATTGCCGTTCACGTTCAGCCATGCTCCCAAGCGGAACCATGTACTGATCGTGGAAGGTGCCCGAACGGACTGGCGCCCACGACCCGTTGCGATAGAGGAACATCGGTGCGCCTTCATCGAAAGGCTCGGCTTGGGTCAGCTGCACCTTTCCAATGCCTTCATGATCGACCATGTACCCTACCATTGGAAGCCGGGCGTGCTCGAACCCATTGTACCATGAGGGGCCGCTACGAGGGTGCTTGGAACGTGGTGCGGTTCAATTGGCCGAAGTACCTCGCGGGGCTTTGCCTGATCGTGGTGGCGTTCACAAGTGCTGCGGCCCTTTCCGAGCATGCCTTCCCATTGATCGTGGTCGCCCTAGTGGCCACGACCATGGTCACCCTGCCCCTGGTGGTGTCACACCTCATCTACGACCGGTCCGCCCTCTACGACATGCCTTGGCTGGGCACGGTGATGGAGACAGAACCACAACGGATCCTGAACGTGAACGCAGGCTTCGACGCATCGAGCGCTATCCTGCGCCAACGCTTTCCACGAAGCGGATCGGTCGTGGTGGACCTCTACGACCCGGAGCGGTTCACCGAGGCGTCCATCCTCCGGGCCCGGAGGGCATATCCGGCATACCCCGGCACGGTGCAGGCGCGCCAGGGGACCCTGCCTCTTCAGACCGCAACGGTGGACCTTGCCGTGGCCTTCCTCTCCCTGCATGAAGCACGTACGCACGCGGACCGTGTGGCCCTGCTGAAAGAGATACGCCGAACGCTGAAGCACGATGGCCGCCTGGTCGTGACCGAACACCTCCGCGACGTGCCGAACACACTGGTCTTCTCCATCGGGGTCCTCCACTTTCATTCCCGCAAAGCGTGGACAAGCGCGTTCCGTGGATCCGGGTTCCACCTGGTGGGCACCCATCGCACGGCAGGCTTCATCACCACCTTCATCCTTCATCCGGCATGATCGTTCATCTGCATATCATCGGCACGCTGTTCATCCTGCTGGCCCTCAGCCATACCGGGTTTCCCCGCTACTTCAAGTGGGCACAGCAACTCGCATCGCTCAGCCTCCTCGATCGGCAGATGATGCACGTGCACACCTTCTTCATCGCCCTTGTCGTGTTCCTCTTCGGCCTTCTTTGTCTTACGTCGGCCCAAGAACTGATGACCACCGCCCTCGGCCGCCGGATCTGCCTTGGGTTGGGCATCTTCTGGGGTGCCCGCGCCTTGGTGCAATGGTTCTACTACTCGCCCGCACTATGGCGCGGCAAGAGGCTGGAAACAACGGTACACATCGTATTCTCGGTGTTCTGGGTGTACTGCACCGCCATATTCCTGTGGTGCACGATCGATGGGCAATGAGCGATCACTCCAGCTCGCTCAGCGCCCCCCACGCCATCATCCCCGCTCCGATCACCAGCGCATCCTCGTCGATATCCATCTCGGCGCGGTGCAGACCGCTGGTGGTGCCGGGTTTGGTCGGGTTGCCGGTGCCCAGCCGGAAGAAGCAGCCGGGCATCACCTGGGTGTAGTAGGCGAAATCCTCGGCGCCCATGCGGATGTCCATGTCCACGACGTTATCCGCGCCCACGAACGCCACCGCGGCCGCACGGATCCGCGCCGTGAGCTCCGGATCGTTCTTCACTACCGGTGAACCCTTCACGATACGGAGATCCACGGTGGCACCAAGGCCCTCGCAGAGGCCACGGCTCAGCACCGGCAGCAATTCGTGCAACTCCGCGCGCCATGCCTCATCGAAGGTGCGCATGGTGCCTTCGACCCGCACCTCGTCCGGAATGATGTTGGTGGCTCCGTTGGCGATCACCTTGCCGAGCGAGAGCACCATGGGTTGACCGGGTTTGTTGCGGCGGCTCACCACTTGTTGCAGCGCAAGGATCAGTTGCGCGGCGATGGGCACCGGGTCGATGCACAGGTGCGGCGAACCGGCATGTCCGCCACGGCCTTTCACGGTGATGTACAGCTCGTCGGCCGCCGCCATGAACGGACCGGAGCGGAAGCCGAGTTTGCCGATGGGGAGCTCGGGGGTCACATGTTGACCAAGGATGCCCGACGGCCTGGGATCATTGAACACGCCCTCCTTCACCAGCAGTGAGGCACCTCCGGGCTCCTTCTCCTCACCGGGCTGGAACACGAGCATCACCGTGCCGCCCCACTCCTTTCGAAGCCGATGCAATGCGATGCCCGCACCGAGCACCATCGCGGTATGTGCATCATGGCCACAGGCATGCATCACCCCGGGATTCTTGGAACAGTAGGCCTCTTTGCCCACCTCGGTGATCGGCAAGGCGTCCAGGTCGGCGCGGATGGCGATGCAGGCGGTGCTCCCTGTCCCCTCCCCACGGACCAGCGCAATGGCACCCGTACCCTTCGCATCGGGGGTGAGTTTGCCCACACCATCGCGTACCGCGATGCCTTCGGCCAGCAACCGCTCCACCACGAACCGGACCGTTCCGACCTCTTGAAAGGAGAGCTCGGGATGTTGGTGCAGGTGGCGGCGCCACCCGATCATCTCGGCCCGCAGGCCGGCGATGGTGTCCTTGATGCGATCGATCATTTACCGAGGATGAGCTTCAACGCGACCAGCAGGATCACCCCACCGAAGACCTTGCGTACGGTTTCCAACGGCAGTGCCAGCGACCACTTGCTTCCGAAATAGGAGCCCAACACGAACGCCACCGCGATGAACGCGACCACCTTGGGGTCGATGGCTCCGGCCTTGTAATAGTTGCGCACGGCGAGGAACACCACCGGGAACATGAGCACCGCCAGGCTGGTGCCTTGCGCCTGGTGTTGCGTATAGCCCAGGAGCCATACCAAGGCGGGCACCATGATCACCCCACCCCCGATCCCCACGAAGCCACTGAGGATCCCGGCGACGAGGCCGACCAGGAGCAGTGAAAGGACGGATTGCGGTTCCAAGGACATCAGATGTCGAGGCTTAGTGAGAAATGGAACACACGGGGTTGTACCACACCATCATCGATGCCCCAGGCCCAATCGGCCCGCACGAAATAACCCAGCACCCGCGATCGCAGGCCGAAGCCGTAGGCGGCCACGATCGGCTCGCGATGACTGTCCAGGGTGATGGTGAGCGGGTTGCGGCGGATCACCACCCGGTTGAAGCTATTATCATCGGCATAGGGATGGGCGCCGGTCCAAGCCGAGCCGACATCGGCGAAGCCCACCACTTGGAAATTGTGGATCAGGTCCGAGCGAATGGGCCGGTTGATGAGGTAGCGGAACAAGGGCAGGCGCAACTCGGTGTTGAGCACCCCGAAGCTGCTTCCGTTGCGGGCATTGTAGAAGAAGCCCCGCATGGGCACGCTCATGCTTTGGAAGCGGTAGTTCTGGTCCGGGTCCACGGGCATGGAGCCATCCACCTTCGCAAAGAGCCAGTTGTCCACACCACCGAGGAAATAGGCCACCTTGCGGCTTCCGAGGGAACTGCTTCCGGCCAGTCGTGTGACCCAGATCATCTCCCGGTGAATGCGCATGGAGTGTCGGAGATCCATCCCCACCACCTGCATGTCGCTCTTATCCTCGGGCTGCTGATAGTACTCCGCGAAGAACTTCAACTTCCAGCCGGTCCATAGGTTGAGACCGCGCGGAAGCGAGCTATCGAAGATGTACTCGAGCTTGGCCCCGGCCATGTGATCATATCCATTGGCCTCGCGGAGGCTCAGGGGATCGATGCTTTGCGCGACATGGCGGTCGTTCCGGTACATGATCGATGCACGCACGCTCGCCAGCTCGCTGAAAGGCCAGCTGAGCTGGTACCGCACATTATGCGTATGCACCTTCTCCACGCCAACCTCAGTAAGGTTCTGATAGGCCTGTCGCTGGAATGAGATCCGCTTGTCCAGGCGGTCCTTCAGGTTCTCGTAGGCCACTAAATAGTCATTGTTGTTCAGGTCCAGGGCCAGGCGGAACCCACCCACGATACGATGGTCCTCGAACAGGTCGCTCACCCCCATCCGGGTAAGGCCGCTGAGACCGGGGTTCAATGCACCCGGGCCGATGTACGGCTGATAGAACTGGTTGGAATAGGTGTTGTCCAGCTGGGTCACCACCCCATCGATCGCGAAGTTGACGTTGTAGTTGCGTTGATCCGGATACCTGAACGGCTTGGCCGCGGTGGTGTCCGCGCCGCTGACCACGGTGGTTGGCGGAGCGGGCCTATCCGTTGAAGAACGAGGGGCATCATGCGGCGCGGCACGTTCGTCGGAGAACACGTAGTTGCGCACATCGATGGCTCCTTCGCCCGAGGACCGAGCGTTGCGTGGAGGCACCTTCACCACCGGGCTCATATCGTCGTTCAACACGGATGGTGGCGTCGCACCGCGTTGATCGGGCTTCTCCATGGCCGCGCCATCCATGCTCATCGCACGTTCTTCCGCCATCCGGCCTAAATGGAAATGGTATCGACCATCGCGGTATTGCAGCTGGGTGTATCGCCCTTGGGTGGCGTTCATCTCATGTTCCAGAATGGAGCGTCGCAGATCGGTGAGCCGCTCCTGCACCGCGAAATAGCGGTAGTGCACGGTGGTATCGATGTGGCTCACCGCACTGTCGTAATGGACCAGGAAGCGGTTGCGGATCCCGTCCGCTTCGCTCAGGTAGGTGTAGTGGGTGGAGTCGTACTGTGCGGGCTGCAGCTCGTTCACCCCCGGGGTGGAGGTGAGCCGCGTGAGCCGTGGCGACCGGGTCTCCAGGTCGAACATAAAGATGTCCTTATGGCCGTTGACCAGTGCCACCTCCGCGTTGGCGCGAAGGGTGTCGCTGATCCGATCGCTACTGAAGATGATGCGCCGTCCCCCATCCACGAACCGGGGATCGAGGTCGTCGAATTGGTCGTCGGTCAGTTGTTCCTGCCGGTTGCCGATCACGTGATAGTAGTACAGGTCGGTACGGCCATCACGGATGGCGCTGAAGACCATGTTACGCCCATCGGGGCTGTAGCTCATGCTCAGGATCTTCTCCAAGAGGTGAACGGGTTTCTCGTCGGTGCGACCATCATCGACCGTGTAGGTGCGCATCACCAGCTGGCCCTTGCGCTCCACGGCATAGGACAGCACCTGGCTGTTGGGGTGCCAGGCCAGTACGGGGAAGCTCCGATCCACGATACGATCGAGCTTCTTCTCCCCCTTCACGATGCGCTTGAGCTTCTTGGTGGCGATCTCGTACACCCACACCTTGTACTGGCCCATCTCATTGCTCACCCAGGCCAGGTAGCGCCCATTGGGGCTCTGCTTGAACTCGCTGTACGTCCGTGAGCGTTTCGTTCTGATGTGCAATTCCTCCAGGGCCGTATCCTTCCGGTAGCGGTCCTCGTCGGCGAAGCGGTCCTTGTAGAAGGCCAGGCACTCCTGGGTGAGGGTCTTCAACGAAACGCCGAGTACGAAGAGGAAGCCGCTCTCGGGGTTGCGGCTCACGCGGGTCATGTACAGGATGTTGGGCACCACGCCTGGCCCGTACACGTCGGCCACGTACTTCCAGATCATGTGCCCCGCATACCGGGCGTCGTCGCCTTCAATGCGATTGAACTTGTCGAAGCGCCCGCTCATCACACGATCCCGGATGCTGTTGTTCAGCTGTGCATCCCAGGGCTGTGAACGGTAGGAGATGATGCCATCGGTGAACCACGACGGCAGACTCATGAAGGTGGAGCTCTTGAGCATTTCGCGCCAGTTCCCGCCGAACATCATCTGATCCACGATCACGTGCGCTATACCGGAGCGGATCTGCCGATCCAGCAAGGCATGGTCCCCTTCGAAATACACGAAGATCTTGGTGCCCACGATGCGGGTGAGTCCACCGATGTTCTGCTGTCCATCCACACCCACCAGCCCGATGTTGCTCTGGCGGAAGTCGGTGAGCGAGTTGTAAACGATGAACTGAAGTCGTTCATCCAGGACGAAATCGAAATCCTTCTCCAACTCCTTCTGATACACGGTGGCGGCTTGGGCCACGTACCGGGCCAGGTCGCGCCCTTCCTTGTAGAAGAACACCTCCATGGCGTTGAAGCGGTACTGCTGCCAGAGGAAATCCTGGTACTGGACGCGGTTCTTGCCGTACTCCTGCTGCGACCCGGAATAGAACTGCGCCCTCAGTCCCCCGGCGGCGTTCAGCGCCATGAGGGCGAGCAGGGCTCGGAGCAGGGTTCGACGCAGCAGGGCGGACACGGGTTGAAGTTAGCTTTGACGCCGCCCGATCGGCAGCGCGCAGGTGCGAATTTCGGGCTTTCCTGCCATGCTGAACGTCCTCAGGCTCACCTTCAACCCCTTTCAGGAGAACACCTTCGTGATCCATGACGGCCGAGAGGCCATCGTGGTGGACCCGGGCTGCTGGGACCCGGCCGAACAGCAAGAGCTCGAAGCCGCGTTGGAACGGAACGGACTGACCCCCGTACGTGTTGTGCTCACCCACGCCCACATCGACCATATCCTCGGTTGCGCATGGATGCACAGGCGGTACGGGCTCTCGCCCGAACTGCATCGTGCGGACCTCCCGATCCTGCACGGCGGGGCCCGCACCGCATCGATGTATGGCCTGCCCTACGACCCGGCCCCTGAGCCGAAGGGGTTCCTCCAGGAAGGCGACATCATCCGGATCGGCGATGCGGAACTAAGCGTGCTCTTCGTACCCGGCCATGCGCCGGGCCACATCGCCTTCTACCATGCCCCCGGGAAATTCGTGGTGAGCGGCGATGTATTGTTCCAGAACAGTGTGGGGCGCGTGGATCTTCCGGGGGGCGACATGGACACCTTGTTGCGGAGCATCCGCGATACGCTATTCCCCTTGGGGGATGATGTGACGGTGCACTGCGGACATGGGCCGACCACCACCATCGGTCGGGAGAAGCGGAGCAACCCCTTCTTGAGGTGAGATCCTACTTGGGGTGATAGCCGTCCTGTTTGTAGGTCTTCATCTGCCCTTTGTGCTTGATGGGCGGTGGGCAGTCGAACCCTCTGCGGGCCCGAAGGAAAAGGAACCGAACGCTGAGGATCAGCGGGCGGTAGTCGCTGCTGAACCATTGCAGCGCACCGAAACGCGCGTCGTCCGCGGGTTTGACGCTGAAGATGGGCGACTCCACGGCGGGGATGACGAACATCTTGCTGGTGAGCTTGAAACCATAGCCCACCTTGAAGTGCACCTGCCCCCACAGGTCGGGTGGCGAACGATGCTCGTTGAGCACCGGCGATGCGGTGTGGTCATGGTCCGCGCTGAGGCGTAGGTCCGCGTTGGCCCCCAAGGATAGCTGCACGAATTGGTAACGCCAGGTGGGGATGAACTTGTTGGCGTTGAAGTGAACGGTGAGCAAGCGCTCGGCGAAAGCGCCCTCTCCGGCAAGGTCCAACACACTATCGGCGATGGCATACCGGCCGTTGGCCACCTCATGGCCGCGGAGGTTCTTGTACGCGATACCCAGGTCGAGGTAGTCCACGATCACCGGATCACGCGTGTACCAGGAGAGCCCCCCTTCCAGGTACAGCCCCAAGCTGCCGTTCGGGTCGTAGGTGGCCACATACGAGGTATCGCCCCGGCGGAACACCTCCTGCTCCCCGTCGGTAGCACGCGGCAAGGTGTAGGTGAGCCCGGGTGCCACGTACCACCCGATACGGCGGGCCTGTCCGTCGAGCGGGATCAGGTCGGGTCGTTTACGTTCCATGAGCCCTTGGGCCGAGGCGTCATGAAGAAGCGCCCATGCGGCCATGGCAAGGAAGAGCCTGTGCATGGCCGAAGTTCCGTTCCGCATAGGGGTATCAACGCGATGTCCGTGCCGAAAGTGTCAACGCACCGGTGTGGAACGGGGGCACCAAGGGCGGCTGTGTTGGGGATGATACCCAAGGCCATGCTACTGGGCCGGTGATGAAGATCCGGCCAAGCTCAGCGATCTTGACCACTGGGGTGATAGCGTGAAAGGGTGCGAGGCATTTCACCTTCTCACACTTTTCACCTTCTCACGCTTTTCACCCTTTCACCTTTTCATCATTGGATCGACCGGTTCTTTCATGCCGTCTCAGTATCTTGGTCGTGGCATCCCCGCTCACCGGAAACCCATCCGATGAAAGCATCCACCCTCCTCATCGTGGCCACCCTTGCGATGCTTGCCATGGGTTGCCGCAAGGAAACCTGCCCCGATCCGAAGGTGCAGCAGCAACACGCCAAGGACATCTGCACCACCGACTGCCCGGGTGTGGTGGGGTGCGATGGAAAGACCTACTGCAACGAATGCGAGGCGCGGCGGAACGGGGTACGGGTGGAGCGGTAACGCTGCCTGCCCATCACCCCTGCTCACAACAACGCCAGCACCTTCCGCTCCACCTCCTCGCTCGCCCACCGTTCTTCGATCCTCGGCATCGCCAGCACTTCGTCCATGATGCGGTCGTGCCGCAGCCCTTCGCGCCACGCATCGGCGTAGGGGATATCGCTGAACTTCACCTGGCTGTACAGCGGCAGCCACTTGTCGGGATGCTTCGCTTGGATATGGCCCTCGATCTTCTTGCGCAGCAGGAAGCGCGGGTCGGCCACCAGGTCGCGCATCTCCACGAAGTTGCGCAGGCTGAGGTCGGCGATGGCGTCGCCGTTGGGCTTGCGTGCGGCAGCGTAGCGGTGTAGCACCTCGGACCAGTTGTCGTCGCCGTGCTCGTTCAGCAGGTCGTTCAACACCTTGCAGTCCTCGTAACCGGCGTTCATGCCCTCGCCATAGAAGGGCACGATGGCGTGTGCCGCATCGCCGATCAGCGCCACCTTGCCATTGATCTGCCACGGGGCGCAGCGGATGATGACCAGGGTACTTTGCGGGTTGCGGAGGTATTGTTCCACCACATCGGGCACCATGGGCTGCACATCGGGGAACTGCTCGGCGAAGAAGCGACGCACGGCCTGCTCGCCCTGCACGGTATCGAAGCCCGGGCTTTGGGCAGTGGCGTGGTGCGGCATGAAGAGCGTGCCGGTGAAGCCGCCATCCTGATTCGCCAGCCCCATGAGCATGAACCAGCGGCGCGGCCAGATGTGCAGGCAATGCGGGTCCATCTTCGGTGTGCCGTCGGGGTTGGCGGGGAAAGCCACCTCCTTGTAATCGTGCTCGATGTACTCCTGGCTATACGAGAAGCGGCCCAGCACCATCTTACTGCGCACCGCGCTGAAGGCGCCGTCGGCCCCGAACACCAGATCGGCCTTCACCTCCACCTTGTGGCCGTTGTGATCGAAGTCGCAGGTGGCATGCTCCAGGTCCACATCGAGGCAACGGTGGTCGAAGAAGAGCTTCACGTTGGACAGCTTCTCCGCTTCGGCGAGCAGGCGCCGGTTCAGTTCGCCGCGCGACACCGACCAGATGGCCTTGTTGTCGATGCTGTACGGCACGCGGTTCAGGTTGCCCTCGCGGTCGTGCGTCATGCGGGCGTGCACGGGCACGGTGATGGCCTGCACGGCATCCTCCACACCGGCGGCGCGCAGGGCGGTCCAGCCGCGGTGGCTTACCACCAGGTTGATGCTGCGGCCCGCGTACACATCGGTCCTGCGCGGGTCGGGCCGGCGTTCGTACACGCTCACGACATGGCCGCGCTTGGCCAGGAAGATGGCGAGCAGGGATCCAACAAGGCCGCCGCCAACAATGGTGATGTTGCTCATGGGTATGGAGCGGAAGTGGGAAAGAGATGAGGTGAAGAAGTGGATATGTCCATGGTCGCAAGCATCGCCCCCTTCACTCCTTCACCTCTTCACTTCCTCACGCATTCGTTCAAGATCTCCCCGAACCTGTACACATCCTCGAAGCTGTTGTACATCGGCACGGGGGCCATGCGCAGCACGTCGGGTTCGCGCCAGTCGCAGAACACCCCGCGCGCAGTGAGGCGATCGAATATGCCGCGCCCATCGCCGTTGACGCGGATGGACAGCTGGGCGCCGTTCTGCGCAGGATCCTTCGGGGTGATGATGTTGAACATGTTCCCATGCTCGGCGGAGATGCCTTCGATGATCCACCGCAGGTAGCCCGTGAGGTGGATGCTCTTGGCCCGCAGGCGTTCCATGCCCGCGCGGTCGAACTGCTCCAACGCCACGCGGTGCACGGCCATGGGGAGTACCGGCGCATTGCTCACCTGCCAGGCCTCGGCGGTGGGCATGGGTTTGAAGGCGCGCTCCATCTTGAAGCGTTCGCGTTTGTCATGGCCCCACCATCCGGCGAACCGTGGAAGCTCCGTGCCCAGGTGCCGCTGATGCACGAACGCCCCGGCCACACCGCCCGGACCGCTGTTCAGGTACTTGTAGCTGCACCAGCAGGCGAAGTCGGGACCATCGTCGTGCAGCTTCAGGTGCAGGTTGCCCGCGCCGTGCGCCAGATCGAAACCAGCGAACGCGCCCACCTTGTGCGCAGCGGCGGTGATACCCTTGATGTCGTAGGCTTGCCCGGTAAGGAAGTTCACGCCGCCGAAACAGACCAGCGCCAACTCATCGCCCAGCTCGTTGATCTTCGCGATGATGTCCTCCTGCCGCAACGTATGTTCGCCAGGTCGCGGCTGCACCTCCACCAAGCACACATCGGGATCCAAGCCATGGAACCTGATCTGCGAAGCGAAGGCGTAGGTATCGCTGGGGAACGGACGTTGCTCGGTGAGGATCTTCACGCGCTTCCCCTTCGGGCGGTAGAACGACACCAACAGGAAGTGCAGGTTGCTGGTGAGCTGGTTCATCACCACCACCTCCTCCTCCAACGCGCCCACAAGCCGTGCGGTGCTGGCGGCGAGTTCCTCGTGGTAGCTGTACCACGGATGCTTCGCATGGAAGTGGCCCTCCACGCCGAGCCTGCCCCAGTCATCGAGTTCCTGCTTCAGTGCCGCGGCCGCGGCCTTGGGCTGCAGACCGAGGGAGTTCCCGGTGAAGTAGATGGCATCGCGGCCATCGTGCTGTGGGAAGATGAATTCATCGCGAAAGGCACGGAGGGGATCCTGCGCGTCGCGTTCCCGGGCGTAGGCCAGCGTGTTCTCGAAGGTCATGGGCACTACTCGTAGTCGAGGGTGGGGTTGATGATGAGTTGCCGCACGGCGAGCCCCACGGCCACCCCGGCGAACGTGGAGATCAAGCAACGGATCACGCGCTTCGAGCGACCTACACGGGCATAGCCTGTGGCGTAGTACTCATCGCCCTCCATCAGGGGGTTGGATATCGAGCCCGGGGTGACATGCACCCGGGGCAACGCCATGGCCCCGGCTACGATCGGGGGTAAGAACATACCGTTCATCTCCCAATTCAGTCCGATCACCAGACCAGCCCCTGTGGCGAAGGCCCCCACCATGGGCCAGATGGGCTTGTAGCCCTTGCGGGCATCGCGCTCACCGTTCAAGAACCAGCGCATCTGCTCCGTGGTAAGGTCGTTGCCGAACACGGTATCGTGGAAATACCAGATCCGTTCACGGCCGAGGCTGTCGATCACGGAGAACACCTCCTCGGTGGGTTCGGCACGCTCCTTCCACGAACCACTCTTCCGCAGTTGCAGGTAACGCACCTCCAGGGTGCTCTGCCCCAAGACCCGTCCTTCATGGATCTCGCCGTTCATCATCAGGATCCGGTCCTGTGCCACAACGGCACGGCTCGCAACGAGTGAGATCAGGATCAACAGGGCACGGCAATGGAACTCCATACGGGGTGTCAGGTGGCCAAAGATAGGCCTTGGGGGTGGGGGGAACGAAGAGGCCCGGGAGGTTGAAGCGGAGAAGAAGGGAAGTGGTGAAGAAGGGAAGTGGTGAAGAAGAAGAAGAAGAGAGGAAGAAGAGAGGAAGAGAGGAAGAGAGGAAGAGAGGAGAATGATGCATGGCGAAAGATCGGAGGTGAACGGAAGAGCCACCGAACAGCCCCTTCACCATATCACCCCCGACCATTCACCGCATTCCCCCCCCTGCCCCACCGCTTCACCGCCTCGCCCCGTACCGGGTATATTTGCCGCGCCCAAAAGGCACCCATCCCATGCCATCCGTAACCTATCAGGAGCGCCACATCGGCCCCAACACCAGCGAAACGAACGCCATGCTCAAGGCCATCGGCGTGGCCTCGCTCGACGAACTGATCGACCGCACCGTGCCCAAAGGGATCCGCCGCGGCACCACCTTGGACGTGGGCCCAGCGATGACCGAAAGGGAACATCTGGACAACATGCGGGCGCTTGGCGCGAAGAACAAGGTGTTCCGCAGTTACATCGGCCTGGGTTACAGCGGCACCATCCTGCCGCCGCCGATCCAGCGCAACATCTTCGAGAACCCCGGATGGTACACGGCCTACACGCCCTACCAGGCCGAGATCTCGCAGGGCCGCCTGGAGGCACTGCTGAACTTCCAGACCATGTGCAGCGACCTCACCGGCCTGCCCATCGCCAACGCCAGCCTGCTGGACGAATCCACCGCCATCGCCGAGGCCATGCACATGCTGCATGGCGCACGGCCGAAAGAGCTGGCCGGTGCCAACAAGTTCTTCGCCGACAAGCACCTGTTCCCGCAGAACATCGATGTGTTGCGCACGCGCTGCGCACCCATCGGCGTGGAACTGGTGGTGGGCGATGTGCACGAACTGGATCCGGCCGACGGCTACTTCGGCATCGCACTGCAATACCCCGCGATCGATGGCAGCGTGAACGACTACCGTGCGGTGGTGAACAAAGCCAAGGCCGCCGGGGTACGCACCGCCGTATGCGCCGACCTGCTCTCGCTGGTGCTGCTTACGCCTCCGGGCGAATGGGGCGCCGATGTGGTGGTGGGCAACACGCAGCGCTTCGGCGTACCCATGGGCTACGGAGGCCCCCACGCCGCGTTCTTCGCCACCTGCGACGACTTCAAGCGACTGATCCCCGGCCGGATCATCGGCGTTAGCCAGGACCGGCGCGGAAAGCAAGGGCTGCGCATGGCCTTGCAGACGCGGGAGCAGCACATCCGCCGCGACAAGGCCACGAGCAACATCTGCACCGCACAAGCCCTGCTCGCCGTGATGGCCGGCATGTACGCCGTGTACCATGGCCCCGAAGGATTGAAACGGATCGCCACCACCGTGCATGCCAGGGCACGCCGCGTGGCAGAAGGCGCGAAGAGCCTCGGCTACACCGTGGCGAACACCAGCTATTTCGACACCGTGACCCTCGCGGGCGTTGCGAACGCCGCAAAGGTGAAAGCAGCGGCGGAAGCGCGTTCCATCAACTTCCGCTACACGGGCGACAACGTGAGCATCGCGCTGGACGAAACCACGCGCGCACAGGATGTCGACGACGTGATCGCCGCACTGGCCGAAGCAATCGGTGCGAAAGCCGGCACCGTGAAGGCCGAAGGCTCCGCCATTCCTTCCGCGTTGCAGCGCACGAGCACCTTCCTCACGCATCTCGTCTTCAACAGCCACCACACCGAACTGGAGCTTCAACGCTACATCAAGCGGTTGGAGAACAAGGATTTCAGCCTGATGCACGGCATGATCCCGCTGGGCTCGTGCACCATGAAGTTGAACGCCGCCAGCACCCTGCTGCCACTGACCTGGCCGGAATGGGCCAACATCCACCCCTTCGTTCCGGTGGAACAAGCGGCCGGTTACCAGGAGCTGTTCAAGCAGTTGAGCAACGACTTGGCCCAATGCACCGGATTCAGCGCGGTGAGCCTGCAACCGAACAGTGGTGCACAAGGCGAATACGCGGGATTGCTCGTTATCCGCGCCTACCATGAGGCCCGCGGCGACCATAAGCGCGATGTGGCCCTGATCCCCAGCAGCGCGCACGGCACCAACCCGGCCAGTGCCGCCATGGTGGGCATGCGCATCGTGGTGGTGAAGGCCGACAGTGAAGGCCATGTGGACGTGGCCGACCTGAAGGCCAAGGCCGAGCAGTACAAGGACACGTTGAGCTGCCTGATGATCACCTACCCGAGCACGCATGGCGTGTACGAGGAGAGCATCAAGGAGATCACCAGCACGATCCACGCGAACGGCGGCCTGGTGTACATGGACGGCGCCAACATGAACGCGCAGGTGGGCCTCACCTCGCCCGGCGACATCGGTGCCGACGTGTGCCACCTGAACCTGCACAAGACCTTCGCGATCCCGCACGGTGGCGGTGGCCCCGGCATGGGCCCCATCTGCGTGAACGACAAGCTGAAGCCCTTCCTGCCCGGCCATCCGCTGGTGAGGACAGGTGGCGAGCACGCCGTGCCCGCCGTGAGCGCCGCCCCGTGGGGCAGCTCGTTGATCCTGCTGATCAGCTACGGCTACATCAAGATGCTGGGCGGTGCGGGATTGACCGATGCCACGCGCTACGCGATCCTGAACGCGAACTACCTGAAGGCGCAACTGGAGAAGCACTACCCGATCCTGTACGTGGGCAGCCAAGGCATGGTGGCGCACGAGATGATCTTGGATTGTCGCGACTTCAAACGGGCGGCCGGCATCGACGTGAGCGACATCGCCAAGCGGTTGATGGACTATGGCTTCCACGCGCCCACCGTATCATTCCCCGTAGCCGAAACGCTGATGGTGGAGCCCACCGAGAGCGAGGCGAAAGCCGAGCTGGACCGCTTCGTGGATGCCATGATCGGCATCCGCAAGGAGATCGCCGCACTGGAGAAAGGCGAAGTGGACAAGGCCGACAACGTGATGAAGAACGCACCGCACACCAGTGAGGAGGTCTGCGGTAACGAATGGCACCACGCGTACACCCGCGAGCAGGCGGCCTTCCCCGTGCAGGTGAACCGCGACTGGAAGTACTGGCCCACCGTGAGCCGCGTGGACAACGCCCTGGGCGACCGCAACCTGATCTGCACCTGCCCACCGGTGGAGGAATACGCAATGGCGGAAGCGTGATGCGCATGACCAAGCCGACCTTCTGCGCAGTAGCGCTGTCCCTTCTGGGATCCATCGGGAGCAGCCATGCGCAGTCGCGGGCCGAAGCCTGTTTCTTCGCGAACGATTTCGAACAACAGGACGCGTTGGCCGGCTGGGACCTCGGCCCTGCGGTGGAACGACGGACCCCAGAAGGCGAAGGGATGGGCGAATTCGTTCCGGCCTGGTCCGTGGGCAATGCCACGGAAGCCAACGCCGAAGGCTACTTCCCCGTGGCCGACAGCCCCATGGGCAACCACTTCGCCATGGCCAACGATGCTGCAGCGCCGTGCAACTGCGACCTGAGCGATGTGACCCTGACCACTCCGGTGCTTGACCTGAGTGGTCGCACCGGCGTCGCTTTGGAATGCCGGGTCTTCAACGAAGGGCTTTTCGAAGCCGGCCCTGCGAGGATCGAGGCGAGCATATCCAATGGTGAGTGGGTGGAGGTTCACACACTACCTGTGGATGGCGCTTGGCAACCCGTGTTCGTGGACCTCAGCACCTTCGATGGTGCCGCCGACCTGAGGCTGCGCTTCCGATGGAGCGATGGTGGCGCATGGGCCGGTGGTTTCGCCGTGGACGATGTTTGCCTGCGTGAACGGAACACCACGGACCTGGTGGTGACCAACGCGCAGTTGGGCATGACCACCGCATCGCCCTACACCACCGGTGATCAACGCCTGTTCTACCGGATGCTCCCCGTATCCCAGGCCGCTCCTGCGGTGCTTGCGGCCACGGTGAAGAACGCGGGCACGGCCACCCTGACCCAAGTGCGCCTCTCGGGCACGATCACCTTGAACGGAACCACGCATGGGCCGTTCGACTCGGAGTTCATCGCCGAACTCCTCCCTGGTGCAACCCTTGAGATCCCCATCGTTACCAACTGGCAACCCGATGCAGCTGGAGCGGCCACGATCACCATCACCGGAAATGCCACTGGAACGGATGATGCCCCGGAAGACAACACCTCCATGGGAAGCGTGCAGTACACCGGTGCAGGCTGGGATGCGGGCTACAGCGCCGTGAGCTGCGACCTCGACCAGGTCACCGGCAGTGTCGGAGGCACTGGTGGGTTCATCGTCTTCAACCGGTTTGAAGTGGCGTACACTGGCGACCATGCCATGGGGATCAGTGTACGGTACACGAACCAGACCGCGCTGGGCGCCGTGATCCGTGCGATCCTGATGGATGCGAACTTCAACATGCTGGACACTTCTTCCCAGCGTATGTTGACACAGCCGGACATCGATGGGATCTGGAACGGCATGCCGGTGTACGAGTCGTTGACCCATGGCCTGGCACTGGCACCGGGGGACTACCACATCGGCATCCAACAACTCACCTCCGGTAGCGACCAACCCGTGTACGTGGCCATTGGCGGACCTTCCCGACCAGCCCGCAGCGGGATCATGGAAGGCCTCGGCTTCAGCATCGAACCGTTGTATGGCGCACCCATGGTCAGGCTGCATTTGACCGAAGTGCCGGTTGGACTGGAACCCACCCCTGGCCACGCGGAACAATTGTTGGCGTATCCCAATCCTGCAACGCACACGTTAAGGATCCGAATACCCCACAACGAACGGATCATCGGTTGGACGCTCACCGACCTGGCCGGACGCATGGTGCGGCAAGTGAGCCAAGATCAAAAGAACACAAGTGCCGAGCCCCTGATCGACGTATCGGATCTGCGGCCCGGTCTGTACACGTTGGAGGTGTTCAGCAGTGGTGGAATTCGCACTTCAGTGGTTTCCATCCAACGCTAATACCATCGGGACATCCAACAGCGGCCGAAGATGCACGGCATTCTTCACCGATCTCACGGTGAAGGCATGCGGAAACAAGCAAGTGGATCGGCTGGAATTGGATGCCCGAATGGTAGAACGATCAGGCGGGACATCCTGCGCCCCCCTTCGCATCGCTGGCTTATGCCTCCGTACGAAATGTCACCTGCGCGTGACCGATGACCATGGCCTCATCACCTCCTGACCGTTCCCTGCTATCCAGTGACCGTTGCGTCCCAAATGGCCCCGTACGCCACTTGCGGACCCAATAGGAAGGGGCGGAAGGTTAACTTCGGGCCAGTACAATACGGATAACCATGAACAAACGGTATTCTTTGCTCGGCCTTTGCGCCGGGGCTCTCACCTTGGCCACATCCGCGCAACGGGTCGGCCTGCCAACAGCAACGGCACAACCCACCCCCACCCGCTTCACTTCGGAAGCACCCGTGAACACGGGCGCCCGCGGCAGCGAGATCGTGGTGTGGTCAGAAGATTTCTCCCAAGGCTTCGCCGGTAACAACCCTTCCGGTGCTTGGACGGTGGACGGTCCCAACGGCGACATCTGGCGCATCAACTCCAACGGCCCCAAAGGAGCATACACCCCAGCATCGGAACGGATCCAATCCACCACGTACACGAATGGCTTCGCCAAGTTCGCCTCCGACTCGGCCAACTGCACCTGGAACGGCACCACGGCCACGGCACTTCCGGAAAGCCAGTTCACCTCATGGGAGGCCAGTCTCGTCTCTCCCGTGATCGACCTGAGCTTGTCGCCCTGGGCGGAAGTGGTATTCCAACAGCGTTCGCGGTTCTGCTGTGGCACCAGCCCGTTCTTCTTCGAGGTCACTTGCGATGGCGGAGCCAACTGGACCGTTTTTGAGTCGAATGAGGGGCTGGCGATCAACCAGGACCCGACCTTCACCGAAACCCGCCGGTTCAATATCGCGGCGGCCATCGCGGCGAATCCGGGCAGTGTGCAGTTCCGGTTCCACCACAACAGCGAGGCCGGCACCTCGCACTACCACTGGCAGGTGGACGACATCCAGATCGTGGTACTGCCCGAATACGAGGTGACGATGAACTACGCATACACCTCCACCACGGGCACCGGAGACGAATACGGGCGCATCCCCGCGACGCAGCTCCCGGCCTCGATGAACATCGGTGCGGAAGTGGCGAACAATGGAAGCGTCACGCAGACCAACCTGGGCGTGGAGTGCATCGTGCGGAAAGCGGACGGCACCGTAGCCTTCACGCACAATACCCAGGTGGGCGATCTGCCTGGTGCACAAACCGTGGTAAGCGACGACCAGGCCGACCTGCCCTTCCTCGATCTCGGCAAATACAACGCCACCTTCACCATCACCGGCGATGAGGTTGGACAGGACGGCAACCTCGACGACAACAGCAAGACCCGCCACTTCGAAGTGACCCTCGACCAATACTCCCTTGATGCCTTGGGCAATCACCCTGCAGGCACCGAGGTCCGCCAACAATTGGGCACCGCCTCCTTCGCTGACAACTCGACGGTGTACTTGATGACCATGTATCACATCCTGGCCGCCACCCAGGCTCACAGTGCCACCATCGTACTGGGTACGAACACCCGTGCGGGAGCGGCCACCGAACTGGAGGTGTTCCTTCTGGATACGGCTGACGTGCTGAACACGCAATCCTCCAGTGTGAGCTTCCCGCTCTTCGGAATCACCTCCGATGTGGTGTCGTTGACCACCCAACAAGTGGGGGCTGGCCAGGTGACCATCCCCTTCGAACAGCCGATCTCATTGGCTCCTGGCGCATACTACCTCTGCGCAAGGGTCGCCGGATCGGGCACTGCTTTGACCACGGACGCCGAAGTCTTCATCGCGGACGACAACACCATTCCACAGCCAAGTCTCTCGAGCATGATCTACCTGCCGGTGGACTACAATGACGACGGTACGGAAGGGCGCCATATCTACGGCAACGGCAATGCCCTGGCCATCCGCCTGAACGTGACCCCGGCGGTGGGTATCGATGAAACCGCCACCAACGCATCCATCGCGGTGTATCCCAACCCCACCCACGGTTTGGTGAACATCACCAGCGACGCGCAGGGTGTGATGAATGTGGAGGTGATCGACCTGTTGGGTGCCACGGTGCACCAAGGCACGTTCACGGGCCGCACCACCTTGGACCTCTCTGGTCTTGCACGCGGTGTGTACAACGTACGGGTGAGCAACGCCACCAGCACTCTGGTTGAGCGCGTGACACTGCACTAAGCCTGCTCCAAAAGCAAAACCCCCTTGGGCCATGGACCCAAGGGGGTTTTGCCTTCATGCCCGGATCAAGAGCGGCCGGTCAGCGCCTTCTTCACTTGGCGCATGAGGCCACCGGCGTAGATGAAATCATTGAGCTCCTGGTTGTCGCTGTTCAACAGATCATCCTTGGTGCCCTCCCACCATTTGCGGCCCTGGTTGATGAAGATGATGTTCTCTCCTGTCTCCATCACCGAGTTCATGTCATGGGTGATCACGATGGTGGTGGTGTTGAACTCCTCGGTGATCTCCTTGATCAGGTCGTCGATCAAGATGCTCGTCTGCGGATCGAGGCCGCTGTTCGGTTCATCGCAGAACAGATACTTCGGATTCATGGCGATGGCCCGCGCGATACCCACCCGCTTCTGCATGCCTCCGCTCAGCTCAGCAGGGTAAAGCCGGTCCTTCTCCAGGATGTTCACGCGGTTCAGGCAGAAGTGCGCCCGCTCCTCCATCTCCGCCTTGTTCATGGTGGCGAACATCTGCAAGGGGAACATCACGTTCTGCAACACATTGAGGCTGTCGAACAGAGCGCTGCCCTGGAACAACATGCCGATCTCCTGACGGATGAGCTTCTTCTCATCGCGATCCATATCGTGAAAGGAGCGGCCTTCATACAGCACCTGCCCCTCTTCTGGGTTGTGCAAGCCAACGATGCACTTGGCCAGCACGCTCTTGCCCGAGCCGCTCTTGCCGATGATCTGGTTCACCTTGCCCTTCTGGAACACGGCATTGATGTCCGTGAGCACCTGTGTGCCTCCGAAACGTTTGCTCAAGCCCTTCACCTCGATCATATCAACAGGAGTTGGGTCAGGGCATAGTTCACGATGAGGATGACCACATTGCTGTACACCACGGCCTGCGTGCTGCTGATACCCACCTCGCGAGTGCCGCCACGCGTGTAGTAACCTTGATATGCGCTCACCGTGGCGATGATGAAGGCGAACACCACCGTTTTGATGAGCGCGTAGGTGACATGGTACGGGATGAACCCGGTCTGGATCCCCTGGAGATAGTCCGTGGCGCTGATGATACCTGTTCCGGTGCCCGCCACATAACCGCCGAAGATGCTCAGGAACATGCTCACCATCACCAGGAAAGGATTGATGAACATGGAGGCGAGGATCTTGGGTAGGATCAGGTATCCGGCCGAGTTCACTCCCATGATATCCAGGGCGTCGATCTGTTCCTTCACGCGCATGGAGCCGATCTCGGCCGCGATGTTGGAACCCACCTTGCCGGCCAGGATCAGCGCGATGATGGTAGGGCTGAACTCCAGGATGGTGCTCTGGCGTGTAGCGAAACCGACCACCCAGCCCTGGATGAGCGGGCTGTCGATATTGGTCTTGGTCTGGATGGTGATCACCGCGCCCATGAAGAACGAGAGCAGCGCCACGATGCCCAGGCTCTTGAGGCCCAGCAGGTCCATCTCCTCCACGGTACGTCTCCAATAGACCGAGGCACGCTCGGGGCGACTGAAGGTCTCCTTGAGCAGGATGAAGTAGCGGCCGATGTGTGCGAGGATGCTCATAGGGCGAACGGGGCGAAAATAGGTTGCCGCATACAAGGCCAGGCCTCTGGGCCGTTGTAGTTTCGCACACTGAGAATGGGTTTAAGTGCAAGGAACCGTCACTGCTCCGCGCTGGTCCTCACCATGGGCTTGGCATGGCTATTGGCGGCCTGCCATTCGCAACCGTCCAAATACAGGCACTCCAACGACTGCAAGTGCCCCAAGTGGAATTACGTGCCACCGGCCCCGAACGGAACGGAACGTGCAAGGACCGAACCGCCCGCAACCCCCTATCATTGCGGTTCGGAGCGAAATAGTTGAGCTTTCCATCCCCCGTGCCACGTCCTTCGACCTCCAACCTCGACCTGCTGCGGAAGCACATTCCACCGGCAGCATGGCCCGTTGTGTTGGAATGGCTGCGGAAGAATCCCGTGCAGGTACGGATCTCCAGACCACGCCAGACCAAGTTAGGCGACTTCCGGAGCGGCACATCGACACAGCCCCACCGGATCAGCGTCAATTCCGACCTCAACCCCTATGCGTTCCTGGTCACCTTGGTGCACGAATTCGCTCATTATAGCACCTTCGTGTCCATGCGGCGGTGGACCCCACCCCACGGCCCGGTTTGGAAAAGCGAATATGCCCGGCTGATGCGCCCATTCCTGAGTATCGCCGTGTTTCCCGCCGATGTGCTGCAAGCGCTGGAGCGCCATCTGGTGGATGCCCCGGCCAGCAGTTGCACCGACCAAGGGCTGATGCGGGTGCTCATGAACCACGACAAGATCCCCCGGCAACTGCTGGAAGAGCTGCCGGACCGGTCGGTGTTCCGCTTCAACGAACGGGTGTTCGTGAAAGGCCCACAGCTGCGGAAACGATTCAAATGCCACTGTCTCAACGATCGCCGGAACTACATCATCGATCCGCTGGCCGAAGTACAGGTCAACGGACCGGTGGTATCACGCCCGGCCTCGCTGGACCACCACCACTGATATGACGAACGAACACACGTATTGCGTGATCATGGCCGGAGGAGTCGGAAGTCGCTTCTGGCCCATGAGCCGAAGTGCCAACCCCAAACAATTCCTTGACATCCTCGGGCTGGGACGCACCTTGCTGCAACAGACCTACGACCGGTTCCTTGCGCTATGTCCGCCAGAGAACATCCTGGTGGTCACCAATGCCCAATACGCACCCTTGGTGAAGGAACAGTTGCCCGCGTTGAACGACGCTCAGATCCTGGCCGAGCCTTCTCGAAGGAACACGGCGCCCTGTGTGGCCTATGCCAACCACGTGATCGCCCGGCGCGACCCACAGGCCCTGGTGATCGTGGCCCCGAGCGACCATCTGGTGATGAAGGAAGCAGCATTCCATGAGACCGTGGAGCTGGCCTTGGAGCAGGCGGCGAGCACGGACTGCCTGGTGACCCTGGGCATCATGCCCAACCGACCGGACACCGGATATGGCTACATCCAGTTCCTCGAACATGGTGGCACGAAGCATCCGCGGGTGAAGCCGGTGAAAGCCTTCACGGAAAAGCCCGACCATGAAACCGCGGTCCGCTTCATCGAGAGCGGCGAGTTCCTGTGGAACGCGGGCATCTTCATTTGGAGCCTGGCCAGCATCCGCAAGGCCTTCCGCACGCACCTCCCGGCCATGGAGGATCGTTTCAGCCGTGGCGAAGCCAGTTACGGCACACCGGCGGAAGGCGCGTTCATCCACTCGATCTATGACGCGTGCGAGAACGTGAGCATCGATTACGGTATCATGGAAAAAGCCGACAACGTGTTCACCGTGGTGAGCGACTTCGGCTGGAGCGACCTGGGTACCTGGGGCAGCCTGTACACCCATCTCCCCAAGGACCAGGAAGGGAACGCCACCATCGGCGGCACGATCAAGTTGTACGACTGCGCGCGGAACGTGGTGCATGCCCAGGATGGTCGACTCCTGGTGCTCCAAGGTTTGGAGGACCATATCGTGGTGAGTACGAAGGATGCCCTGCTGGTCTGCCGGAAGCAGGACGAACAACAGATCAAACGCTTCGTGAACGACCTCACGGCAGAAAGCGGGAACCGCTACGTGTGACACCATTTCCAGCAGGGGCTGAACGAAAGGGATAGGGAAGCAGAACGATCCAAAGTCCGTGGGGCCCGATAAAAGCACGACCGACCCGGCCATGGGGCGCGACACCCCTACCTTGCAGCACATTGCCAGAGGTTCCACAGCGGACCGACCAGACAACGTGGCCAACTACGACCTCCTCACCACCACACCCGCTCTGGAGGCCTGTGTGGCGCAACTCGCACAGGAAAGTGTGATCGCCTTGGACACCGAGGCATCCAGCTTCCATCGATACCGCGAAAGCGTGTGCCTGGTACAGCTCAGCACCCGCACCAACACGTACCTGATCGATCCGCTGAGCGCGAAAGACCTCACTTCATTGGGCACCCTGCTCGCCCATAGGCATATGGAGGTGGTGATCCATGATGCGGATTATGACCTGCGGTTGCTCGCCCGGCACCATGGCATACGGGTGGAGAACGTATTCGACACGCTGGTGGCCGCTGAACTCCTCAACGAACCGGAGATCGGCCTGGCCGCCTTGCTCAACAAGTACCAAGGCCTCCAGGTGAACAAGAAGTTCCAGAAAGCGGATTGGAGCAAACGGCCACTCCCACAGGACATGCTGGACTATGCAGCGGGTGACACGTCGCACTTGATCGCGTTGCGCGACATCCTGGAGAAGGGATTGAAGGAAAAGGATCGCTGGACCTGGGCCCAAGAGGAGTTCAGCCTGCTCACCGATGCCCCGTTCAACGCTCCGGCCAACGATGAGCCGCTTTTCCTGCGGATAAAAGGCGCCAAGATGCTGAAGCCACACCAGCTCGCCATCCTGCGCGAAGTGCATACCTGGCGCGAAGGCGTGGCCGAACATCAGGATCGAGCCCCGTTCATGGTCCTGGGGAACGACGCGTTGATCTCCCTTGCCGTAGAACCTCCATCGTCCATCCGCGAGCTCGGCGCCCGACCGGGTGTCGGCGAACGTGTGGTGGAAAAACATGGCCAACGGATCCTCGCCGCCGTGAAGCGAGGGCAGGAGCTGCCCAAAGACCAATGGCCCCGGCTGGAGCGCCCCAAACGGTGGGACCGGGATGACGACTACGAGGATCGGCTGAAACGCTTGAAGGCCAAGCGTGATGAGCTGACGCGCGCGTTCGACCTTCGGCCCGGGATCGTGGCAGCGAACCAGATCCTGATGGAGATCGCACGGACCTTACCCGGAGATCAGCAAGCCTTGCAGGCACTGCCCGGGATGCGCCGCTACCAGGTGGAGCATTTCGGTGCGGCACTGCTCAGTGTGCTGTGAGCACCGGGCGTCATCCACACGACGGTTCATCAAAAAATTGGCGGGGTTCAGACCCAGTTTGGAAAAGCATGGCCTACATTGGCATCAAACTCTTTATACCATGAAGATCTTGAAACGCCCTCTCTTCGCACTCGCCATGGGTAGCCTCCTCATCACACAGACCGGCTGCTTCGGCGAATTCGCCCTGGTCCGGAAAGTGTATGACTGGAACGATGGCTTGAGTGACAGCAAGTTCGTGAAGACCCTCGTGTTCTGGGTATTGAACATCATCCCGGTGTACGGCGTGGCGAGCTTCATCGACGTGGTCATCCTGAACCTCATCGAATTCTGGAGCGGCAGCAACCCGCTTTCCATGAACGAAGGGGACTACGAGATGCAGATGGCCACCATCAACGGTGATCAATTCAAGATCGAAGCCACCAAGGACACCTTCACCACCACCCAGCTTACCGGCGAGAAGGCAGGCGAGGTGCGTGTGATGAAATTCGATCGTTGCGACAACACCTGGAAGTACACCGATAGCGAGGTGAGCGATATGGCCGTGATGACCTTCATCGGCGGTAACCCGGACAACATGCGGGTATACACCCAGAACGGTTCGGTGGACCTGACCGCGGCCGACATGGCCGATGCATCGGTGCTGGCCACCAAATTCGCCGGGTGCGACCTGGCGATGGCGAAGTAAGGCGTGTCCACACACCCGAACGAGAAAGCCCGGCCGATGGCCGGGCTTTCTCGTTCGGGTAGGTCGCTGATCAGCCTTCGCTGGTCATCTTCGCCGGATCCACCCACTTGTCGAAATCTTCGGCGGTGACGTGGCCCAAGGCCAGAGCGGCCTCCTTCAACGTGGTGCCCTCCTTGTGCGCCTTCTTCGCGATCTCGGCCGCCTTGTAGTAGCCGATATGCGTGTTGAGGCTGGTGACGAGCATGAGGGAGTTCTCCAAGTGACGCTTGATCATGGGTTTGTTCGGCTCGATGCCCTCGGCGCACTTCTCGGTGAAGCTCACACAGGCATCGCCCAACAGGCGGGCGCTTTGCAGCACGTTGGCGGCGATCAGCGGCTTGAACACATTGAGCTCGAAGTGGCCCTGCATGCCGCCCACGCTCACGGCCACGTCGTTGCCGATCACCTGCGCGCACACCATGGTGAGAGCCTCGGGTTGGGTGGGGTTCACCTTGCCGGGCATGATGCTGCTGCCGGGTTCGTTGTCGGGGATCGCGATCTCGCCGATGCCGCTTCGGGGACCGCTGCTGAGCATTCGGATGTCGTTGGCGATCTTCATCAGCGACACGGCGAGGCGCTTAAAGGCGCCGCTCAGTTCCACCATGGCATCGTGCGCGGCGAGCGCCTCGAACTTGTTGGGCGCGGTAACGAAGGGCAGTCCGGTGAGCTCAGCGATCTTCTTCGCCACCAACACACTGTAACCCTTGGGCGCGTTGAGGCCGGTGCCTACGGCGGTGCCACCCAACGCCAGTTCGCGCACCATCACCAGGGCGTTGTCCACGGCGCGCAGGCCGTTGTCCAGTTGCTGCACGTAACCGCTGAACTCCTGCCCCAAGGTGAGGGGCGTGGCGTCCATGAAGTGGGTGCGGCCGGTCTTCACCACACCTTCGAAGGCCTTGCTTTTCGCCGCCAGGATATCGCGCAGCCTCTTCACGCCGGGGATGGTCACCTCCACCGTGAGCTTGTACGCCGCGATGTGCATGGCCGTGGGGTAGGTGTCGTTGCTGCTCTGGCTCTTGTTCACATCGTCGTTCGGGTTCAGTGCCTTCTGCTCGTCGGTGAGCTTGCCGCCTTGCAACACATGCGCGCGGTAGGCCACCACTTCGTTCACGTTCATGTTGCTCTGCGTGCCGCTGCCCGTCTGCCAGATCACCAAAGGGAATTGATCGTCGAGCGCGCCGGTGAGGATCTCGTCGCACACCCGGCCGATCAGGTCGGTCTTCTCTTGCGGGAGCTTTCCCAGTTCGAGGTTGGTGAGGGCAGCGGCCTTCTTCAGGTAGGCGAAGGCATGCACGATCTCGCGCGGCATGCTGCCCGGCGGGCCGATCCTGAAGTTGTTACGGCTACGCTCGGTCTGCGCGCCCCAATACTTGTCGGCAGGCACTTTCACCTCGCCCATCGTGTCTTTCTCTATGCGGTAGTCGCTCATTGGTTCACTTGAGTATCGAACATCGAACACTGAAATATGAACATCGAAGTATGGTCCTGCCCACTTCGATATTCAGTGTTCGACATTCGGTGTTGGTCATTCTAAACTTTCTGGCTTTGCCCCTGTTGCATCAGGTAGGCCTTCAGGAAATCATCGATGTAACCATCCAGCACATCATCAACACTACTGGTCTCATGTTCGGTACGCACGTCCTTCACCAGCTTGTAGGGTTGCAGCACGTAGTTGCGGATCTGGCTTCCCCACTCGATCTTCTTCTTGCCGGCTTCGATCTCGCTGCGCTTGCTGCGGCGGCGTTCCAGTTCCGCTTCGTACAGCTGGCTCTTGAGCAATTGTAGCGCCTTGGTCTTGTTGTCCAGCTGGCTGCGGGTCTCCGTGTTCTCGATGATGATGCCCGTGGGTGCGTGGCGCAGGCGCACGCCGGTCTCCACCTTGTTCACGTTCTGTCCGCCGGCACCACCACTGCGGAAGGTGTCCCACGTGATATCGGCCGGGTTGATGTCGATCTCGATGCTTTCGTCCACGAGCGGGAACACATACACGCTCACGAAGCTCGTGTGGCGGCGCGCATTGCTATCGAACGGGCTGATGCGGACCAGCCTATGCACACCGTTCTCGCCTTTCAGCATGCCGAAGGCGAACTCGCCGGCCACCTCGATGGTGGCTTGCTTGATACCGGCTCCCTCGCCGTCCTGGTAGTCGAGCGTCTTCACATCGTAGCCGTTCTTCTTGGCCCACATCTGGTACATGCGCAGCAACATACCGGCCCAGTCGCAGCTCTCGGTACCGCCCGCCCCAGCGGTGATCTGTACGATCGCGCTGAGCGGATCCTCCTCATTGCTGAGCATGTTCTTGAACTCCAGCTCCTCCAAGGCCTCAGAAGCCTTCTTGAACTGCCCTTCCAGTTCCTCCTCGCTCACCTCCTTCGCCTTCCAGAAGTCGAACATCACGCCCAGGTCGTCCATCTCCCGCTTCACCCCCTCGTAGTATCCCACCCAACGCTTCAACTCGCGGATGCGGTGCATCACTTGTTGAGCCTTCTTCTGGTCGTTCCAGAACTCGGGGTCCAAGGTGTACTTCTCCTCTTCCAGGATGCGGCCGCGCTTCTCCTCGATGTCCAAGTAGCCTTTGAGGGCCTCCAGACGCTGATTCAGGTCGTCGACCTTGTCTATGGTGATCATACGGGCCGCAAAAGTAGCTGGCGGGGGTGAAAGGCGACACCGCCACGAAAGCCGGGTAAGGGGCTGCTTCCTATCTCCTTCCGATCTCAACGCAGAGGTGCAAAGGCGCAGAGCGCGCGGCCTTCGGCCCTCGGCGGATACAGTAGGAAGGGTGCCTCGAAGAACCTCGAACGGATGGCGCGCGCCACTATCATTCGTCCAGACGAGGCGCTCCGAAGAGAGGATACTGGATCGAAGTATCCGACTGAGGAGCAACAAAGTATGGGCGAATGAGAGCAAGCGATGACCGCTGTGCTTCTTTCTCATGAACGCCGCCGGAACGAGGTTCTTCGAGGTACCCGGAAGGTCGTACGAATAGCGTGGCGAAACCTTGGCGTCCGTTGCGCCTTGGCGATTCAAGAATTCAGCGCCCAGCGAGCACCTTCTCGACCTCGGCTATGGAGAAGCCTTTTCGCAGGAAGTACGCCACTACTTTCTGACGTTTGAGGAACGCGTTCGTCTCCTTCTCCTTGTCCCACCGCTTGGCCACCAGCTTCTTCAACTGGCCCTCCTGCTCGCCCTGGTCGATGGCTTCCAACGCTGCTCGGATGCACGGTTCGCTCACCTGCTTCTGTTTCAGCGCCGCCTCGATCTTGCGCAGGCCCCAGCCCTTCTGGCGCGATTTGCTCACGGCATAGTGCTCGGCGAAGCGGGCTTCGTTGAGGAAGCCTTCACTGATGAGTTGGCTGATGATGGGTTCGATTTCCTTCGCCGGAACCTGCCATGCGTACAGTTTGTCGCGCACCTCCTGCTGGCAGCGCTCTTGTCGGGCGCAGTAGTTGCGGCTCTTTTGAAGGGATGCCGTCGATGATGGCATATTCACCATACAGGGAACGACAAGACGAGGAAAACGGGAAGGGTTTACAACGGCACCTCGTTCCCCGCGCCATCCTGCACGGAGAAATCAAGGTACTGGTGTGAACCGTCACCCTTCACCTTCACCCATTTCCGCCAGCGCCACCACCATTTGTGCTGGATGCTGGGGAGGCCCTTGGTGAAGTAGGCCGCCAGGAAAGGATGCACACTGAGGGTAAGTCCGCTCATCTGCTTCTCACCATGGAGGTAGTTGAGGGCGTTCTCGATCTCGTCCACGATCAGGATCGGCGCACTGACCTCACCGGTCCCATTACACGTAGGGCAGTTCTCACTGGTATCGATCTCCGTTTCGGGGCGCACACGCTGCCGGGTGAGCTCGATCACACCGAAGCGCGACGGCGGCAGCACGTTGTGCTTGGCCTTATCGTCCTCCATGGCATCCTTCAGGGTCTTGTGCAGGATGCGCCGGTTCTCGGGTTCGTAGAGGTCGATGAAGTCGATACAGATGATGCCGCCCATGTCGCGTAGACGCAGGAGCCGGGCGATCTCCTTGGCCGCCTCCACGTTGATGTCGAGGGCGTTCTTCTCCTGCTCCTGATTGCCTCCTTTGCGGCTGCCACTGTTCACGTCGATCACGTGCATGGCCTCGGTCTTCTCGATGATCAGGTAAGCACCACTGGTGAGCATCACCTGCTTACCGAAGGCCTGTTTGATCTGCTTGTTGACCCCGAAGTTGTCGAAGATGTCGAGCTTGCCCTTATAGTGCTTCACGATGCCCTTCTTCTCGGGCGCGATCTTCTCCAGCGTTTGGGTGATCTCCTCGGCCAGGAGCTCCTCGTCCACGTGAATGCTGGTGAAGTTCTTGTTGAGCACATCCCGCAACACCGCGCTGGTGCGATCCAATTCGCCGAGCACCTTCTTCGGGGGCTGGGCGTTGCGCAGGTTGTGGAACAACGTATCCCAGCGCTGGAGCAGCGTTCTCAGGTCATTCTCCAGGTCCTCGGACCGTTTGCCTTCGGCATTCGTACGAATGATGACCCCGAAGTTCTTCGGTTTGATGGCCACCATCAGTTCCTTCAGCCGCTTGCGTTCCACCTCGTCGGTGATGCGCGAAGAGATGCTGGTCTTGTTCATGAACGGCACCAGCACCATGTACCGGCCGGCCAGGGTCACCTCGGCGGTGAGGCGCGGACCCTTGGTGCTGATGGGCTCCTTGGCGATCTGCACCAGGATGTTCTGGCTCGCGCTGAGCACGTCGGCCAACTTCCCTTCCTTGGGGATGTCGGTATCGAGCTTCCAATCGTGCAGCAGGCTGGTCTGTACCGTGCCATTCACCGCACCTTTGGCGAACTTGTAGGAATTCCGGTACTGGGGCCCCAGGTCGAAATAGTGAAGGAACGCATCCTTCTCGTGGCCCACGTCCACGAACGCGGCGTTGAGGCCAGGGGCCACCTTGCGCACCTTGGCCAGGTACACATCGCCTACGGCGAAGCCGCGCTCGGTCTTTTCACGGTGCAGTTCAGCCAGCACCTTGTCCTTCATCAGGGCCAGGGCCACTTCACCTTCGCCGGAGCGGATGATGAGATCGATGTTCACTACGGAACGGTATGGTAGGCTGAGCCGGGGCGGCCCGGGGCCACCCCATGTAGCGCATGTGGCCCAGGAGCGCATACTCCCGGACCCACGCTATTCAACCCTCAGAAGGACCTACCGGTTCTTCTTCTTGTGACGGTTCTTCCGCAGACGCTTCTTGCGCTTGTGGGTGGCCATCTTGTGACGTTTTCTCTTCTTTCCGCAGGGCATGGTGCTCCTTATTTAACGTTCTCCAGATCGATCAAGATCCGGTCGACCTCAGCGAGGACGCTCGTATCCTGAGTCAGTGTTCGATACTTCTTCAGACTTTCGATGGCGCGCTGGGTACTATCCGTACGCAGGTACATGTTCCCGATATAGAACCAGGCATCGGGGTAACGTACCGAGTCCAGTTCCAACACCTTTCGGAAGCGGTCCAGGGCCTTGTCGTACTGACCGCTCTGGATGGAGAAGAGGCCCAGGTGCCAATGTGCTTCCACATTGTCGGGATCCTCTTCCAAGACCTCGCGCAGCATCATGATACCCCGCATGGGGTCCTGGCCATTCACCAGGGCGATCGCCTCTTGGGTCTTGGCCTGGCCGGGGGCCATGGGAGATACCTCCGCCGCTTGCTTCCCGGCAGGTGTCCGGGGCACCATCAATAAAAGAACGATCACCACCAACGCACCCACCAGGGCCAACAGCTGCGGCTTCTTCAAGCCCATCACTGCTGACCGCCTGCGGGGCGGTTCTTCACCTTATCGACGAACGTGTCGGCAGGCTTGAACGCCGGCACATCGTGCGCCGGAATGATGATGGTGGTGTTTTTGGCGAGGATCCTTCCGGTCTTCTGCGCCCTACGCTTCACCACGAAGCTCCCGAAACCACGGAGGTGTACGTTCTCCCCTTTCTCCAAGCTGTTCTTCACTTCCTCCATGAACGCTTCAACGGTCGTAAGCACGACTTGGCGCTCCACGCCCGTGCTCTTGGAGATGATGCTGACCAACTCTGCCTTCGTCATAACCCTCTTCGGTTTGGGGCGGCAAAGATAGCCGTTCAAATGGATCACGCAACCGATCTTTGGCCCTGTATGTCAACAGCTTGGTTCAGCAAGGCACTATTGCCCTGGTACCGGGAGCACCAGCGCCCTCTGCCCTGGCGCACCGGACGCCTCCCCTACCCCATCTGGCTGAGCGAGGTGATCCTGCAGCAGACCCGAGTGGATCAAGGTTTGGCGTACTGGCACCGCTTCGTGGAGCGCTACCCCACGGTGCAGGATCTGGCCCAAGCCTCTGAGGACGAAGTGCTTCGGCTTTGGCAGGGCCTCGGTTACTACAGCCGTGCCCGGAACCTACGGACGGCAGCACGGCAGGTCGTGGAGGTCCATGGCGGACGATTCCCGGCCGACATTGCGGCCTTGCGGGAGTTGAAAGGGGTGGGCGACTACACGGCCGCGGCCATCGGGTCCATCGCCTTCGGGTTGGTGGAGCCGGTGGTGGATGGGAACGTGTACCGGGTGCTCGCCCGGGTATTCGGTATCGCCACACCGGTCGATAGCACAGCGGGTAGGAAAGCGTTCCGTGCGCTGGCGGCCCGGCTGATCGATGAAGACCATCCCGGCGACCACAACCAGGCGGTGATGGAGCTGGGAGCCCTGGTCTGCACGCCACGTGCACCCCGTTGCGGCGATTGCCCGTTGGCCTTGCGCTGCATGGCCCGGCGGATGGAGCGTACGGGCGAGCTGCCGGTGAAGGCCGGAAAGCCCAAGGTGCGCACCCGCCACTTCAACTTCCTGCACATCACAACGCCGAAAGGCATCTATTTGGAGAAGCGCACGGGCAGGGATATCTGGCAAGGGCTCTACCAGCTGCCACTGATCGAAAGCGACCGGGCGCCAACCCGAGAACGGTTCGGCATTCTACTGCAACAACAGCTGGGCACCGGTTGGACCATCGTGCGGAGGCATGGCCCGGTGAAACACGTACTGAGCCACCAGCACATTGTCGCGTTGTTCTGGGAGGTAAGGCCGCCGAAGGGCTATCGGAAGCCGAAGGTGTGGTCGCTGACCGGTGCCGACACGCTGGACGGCCATGCCCTTCCCCGCTTGATCGAACGATACCTGGTCTCGGTGCGACCGTGATCGAAGCGTTATCTTCGTAGCCCTACCCCATCAGTCATGGCCGGAGTGAACAAAGTGATCCTGATCGGCAACCTCGGCGCCGATCCCGAAGTGCGTCATCTACAGAACGGCGCCAGCGTGGCGAATTTCCGTTTGGCCACCACCGAAACGTTCAAGGACCGGCAGACCGGTGAGCGTCGGGAGCAGACCGAATGGCACAACGTGGTGGTTTGGCGTGGCCTGGCGGAGATCACGGAGAAGTACCTGCGCAAAGGGAGCAAGGTGTACGTGGAGGGTAAGTTGCGCACCCGGCAATGGCAGGACAAGGACAACAACACGCGTTACACCACGGAGATCGTGGCCGATGAGTTGACCATGCTGGACCGGGCGAGCGGTGGTGACGGGGTAGCACCTCGTGCGACGGCACCACCTCAAGCGGCACCGGCAGCCTCCGGCCCCGCCGGTGCACCGGTCACGGACGAGATGGACGATCTGCCTTTCTGAGTGGAGCCTCCCCCGCAATTCGTCGCAAGCGCGCTTCCAGCCCTGATGCTGGCACCAGATACGATGATCCTGCTCGGCATCATCGGGGTGTTGCTAGTGCTATCCGCTGCCCTGTCGGCCAGTGAAGTGGCCCTCTTCGCCCTTACCCCCACCCAACTCCGCGATGTACAGCTCCGTGGTGGTGCCAATGGCCGCCGGGTGATGGACCTGCTCGCCAAGCCACAGCGGCTTCTGGCCACCATCCTGATCGCCAGCAACCTGGTGAACATGGGGGTGGTGGTGCTCTGCGCCATGGTCGCCAGGGATGTGCTGGACCTGAGCGGACTTCCGGACTACATGGTGGTGGCCGTGCAGGTGTTGGTGATCTCCTTCGTGATCGTCCTGATCGGCGAGGTACTGCCCAAGGTGTACGCCACCTTCGACCCGGTGCGCGTGGCCCGTTGGATGAGCGGCCCACTGGTCACCCTGCGTGGGTTCTTCTGGCCCTTGAGCGAAACGCTCGTCCGCAGTTCCCGATCCATCGAGAAGCGATTCCAGAAACGTAGTGCACAACACATCTCCGTGGATTCGTTGGGCCATGCCCTGGACCTTACCCGCGATGCGAGCACCACCGCCGAAGAGCAGCGGATCCTGAGCGGCATCGTCAAGTTCGGGAACCTCGAAGTGCGCCAGGTGATGCGACCACGGACCGAGATGGTGGCCTTCGACAAGGACATCTCCTTCGCGGCACTTCTCCAAGCCATCGTGGACTCGGGATTCTCCCGGGTGCCGGTGTACGAAGGCACGCCGGACCGGGTGATCGGCGTGCTGTACATCAAGGACGTGCTGCCGCACCTGCAGCAGGACGATCTCGACTGGCACAGCCTATTGCGTGTACCCTACTTCGTGCCCGAGAGCAAGCGGCTGGACGACCTGTTGAAGGAATTCCAGAGCGAGAAAGTGCACCTGGCGGTGGTGGTGGACGAATACGGCGGGGTCAGTGGCATCATCACCATGGAGGATGTGATCGAAGAGATCGTGGGCGACATCACCGACGAGTACGACGACGAGAACCTGTTCTACAGCAAGCTGGACGACCACACCTGGGTGTTCGAAGGCAAGACCGCCCTCACCGACCTCTACCGCGTGATGGGGATCGACGGCAAACTGTTCGAAGAGCACAAGGGCGACAGTGGTACGCTCGGGGGCTTCGTGCTGGAACTCACGGGCCGCATTCCGAAGAAGGGCGAGCGCGTGGACCTCCAGAACTACACCTTCGTGGTGGAAGCCTCGGACAACAAACGCATACGTCGTGTCAAAGTGATCCAACAACATGAAACGACGCTCTGACCTCCTGCTCCTGCCGCTCCTGCTCGTGATGGGTTGTACGGCCGATCCCGTGCCCAAACCACGCGGCTACTTCCGGATCGACCTGCCCGAGCAAGCCTACCGGCCATGGACGGACAGTACGACCCTGAGCGCCGAGATCCCGGTGTATGCCAAGATGGGCATCCGCAGCTCGAAGGACCAGGCACGCTGGTTCGATATGCGTTTCCGGGGCCAGCGCGCCACGGTGCACCTCACTTGGTCGCCGGTGAACAACGACCTGCAAGCCATGATCGAGGATGCCCACACCTTCAAACGCACCCACCAGGCGAAGGCGGCCAAGATCAACAGCGAGCGGATCCTGAACGATAGCGCACGCGTGTTCGGCACCATGTTCGACATCGAGGGTGATGTGGCCAGCCCGTTCGTGTTCTACGTGACGGACAGCACGAAGAACTTCCTATACGGTACGCTGTACTTCGACAACCGGCCCAACGCCGACTCCTTGGCGCCAGTGACCCAACGGCTGCGGGCCGACCTTCGGCACATGCTCACTACGCTGCGCTGGCAGTGACCCGGGTGCCGGTACGGTGCAGTGCCTTCAACAGCACGGCGAGCAGGACCAAGGCCACTTGCTGGTGCAGCACCCCGGCATAGAGATCCACTTGCGAAAGCACGGTGATCACCCCTAGGGCGAATTGGAGCACGACCACCAGTAGAAGGGGGAACCAGACACCTTCCATGGAGGCCTCGCGCCGGAACCTGAGGGCGAAGGACACCAAGCCGAGGGCCACGAGCCAGGCCAGGTTCCGGTGGATGAACTGCACCCCATCGCGGTGTTCGGAAAGCTCGGTGACCAGATCGCCGAAGGCGTGCACGTTCTCCGGCATGAACTCGCCGTTCATCAGCGGCCAGGTGTTATAGATCCGCCCGGCATCGAGGCCCGCGGTGAACGCCCCCCATACGATCTGCACCAGGAGCAGGACCAGAAGCATACGGGCCAGCTTGCCTTCCGGCGAGCCGTTGGACCTTACCCGCGCATGGCCACTACGGATGTCGAACACGGTCCACAGGACCATGGCGAACACGGTGAAGGCCGCACACAGATGGATGGCCAACCGGAAATGGCTCACATCGGGGTTCTTCTCCAGCCCGCTGGCCACCATGAACCAACCCAACGCACCGACCAGCCCACCTCCGATGAGGATGGCCCAGCAACGCCGCAACAGCCAGCCTTTGAGCAAGCCCTTGCGCCAGAACAGGAAGAACGGGATGGCGAAGACCAACCCCATGAGCCTGCCCCAGTTGCGGTGTAGGAACTCCCAGAAGAAGATCCGTTTGAACCCCGCCAGATCCATGTGTTGGTTCTTGAGCGTGTACTCCGGGATGGCCTGGTACTTCCGGAAAGCCTCGTTCCATTCGCCCTCGTTCAGGGGAGGCAGCGCGCCCATGATGGGCTTCCACTCGGTGATGCTGAGCCCACTTCCGGTAAGCCGGGTGATGCCGCCGATGACGACCATGAACGCGATCATCACGCAACCGGTGATCAGCCACGCGACCACTGGTCTAAGCTTGCGGCGTTCGAAATGCTCCATCGGCGCGGCGAAGCTACCGCAGAAGAAGACACCTCAGCGAGAGGGCATGATGCCAGGCGACGGTACCGTTGGACGCACGCCCCAGTGCTCGGGATCGGCCGGTGAGGTCCGGAAAAAGATCAGAGACGGAGCACCTGCGAGAGCAGGCCCAGGATGCCCGGCACCACCACGGCCGCCGGATCGATCACACGGACCGACCGCACTTCTGTGACTTGGCCCTTGTCGGAAGTGCTGGTGGTGGCACCCGCTGCCGGCACCTGCTTGGTGATCTTCACCGCCACCACCTTGTACTGGCCGTTGTACAACCCTTGGATGGCATCGATCATCTCCTTGTCGGAGACCTTGGTGGCATCGTAGTTCACCACCGCATGATCGCGTTCATCCCCCTCTACGAATTCGATCTCCGTAGAATTCACGCCGGGGAGCTTGGCCAACGCCTTCTTGATCGAGCCGCCGCACATCATCTCGCAGCTCATCCCTTCGATGCTCAGATCGGCGAAGGTGCCAGCGGTGGCGCCGACCACCTCCTCCACCGTACGTTGGATCGTGGTGCTCGCTGAAGAAGCTGCAGGCTCGGGCACGTTCCCGGAACAAGCGAACAAGAGGGCAGCGAGCGGGAGGAGGAAGTGGCGCGTGGTCATTGTCGTGCGGCTATGTGCATAAGACGCTTGAACGCCCAAGAGGTTACAAAGATAATCCGCCATTCGTCGCGGTGATCGGTTCCCGGAAGGGCGGACGCGAGCCATCCCGCATGACCGGTCATCGTGGCGGCACCATCACCATGAACCGTGGTGAACTCCGGGGGTCGCCAGGTGGCCGGTCATCATGGGTATCTACGGAAGGTGATACCGAGCCACCTCGGGCCACGGACCGCCCCTGGCTGGATCAGGTTTCCTTCGGCCTTCCCATCTTTGGACCATGTACAATGGCAAGAAGGTCGTCGTGGTGTTGCCGGCATACCGGGCTGCGCTAACCCTGAAGCAGACCTACGACGAGATCCCCTTCGACCTGGTCGACGAGGTGGTGCTCGTGGATGACAAGAGCCCCGACGATACCGTGGAGGTGGCCCGCCGGATCGGCATCAAGCACATCGTGATCCACCAGAAGAACCGGGGCTACGGCGGCAACCAGAAAAGCTGTTACGACAAGGCATTGGAGCTGGGTGGCGACATCGTGGTGATGCTGCACCCCGACTACCAGTACACCCCGAAGTTGCTGGCGAGCATGATCACACTGATCGGGAACGACGTGTACCCGGTGGTCTTCGGTTCGCGGATCCTGGGAGGGGGAGCATTGAAAGGTGGCATGCCGATGTACAAGTACCTCTTCAACCGCATGCTCACCCTTACCCAGAACATGTTGATGGGGCAGAAGTTGAGCGAATACCACACGGGATACCGGGCGTTCGCGGGCGACGTGCTCCGCAACGTGGATTACGAGAAGCTCTCGGACGACTTCGTTTTCGACAACCAGATCATCGCCCAGGTGTGCTGGAAGGGATACGATATCGCGGAGATCACCTGCCCCACGAAGTACTTCGAGGAGGCCAGCAGCATCAACTTCAGCCGCAGCGTGACCTACGGTTTGGGTGTGCTGGGGGTGAGTTTCCGGTACTTCCTGGCGCGCACCGGGCTGGTGCCGTGGGCCATCCTCGGAACCCGGAGCAAGGGCTGATCGGCGAGGGAGACCGCGCCCAGGACCGGTAGGGGATGCCCGGCCCTGGGCCATGGCCATCCAAGAACCCAGGATCCCCGATCACCGCAGCGTGCCAGCAGCCGGATCGGCGAGCGGACCATCCGTTCCCGACACCCCCCTACCTTCGGCCCATGCGCACGCGCGTCCGGTCCCAGCTTCTGATCATCGCGGTGGCGGCATTGGCCTTCATCCCCGGCCTGGGGTCGGTGCATCTCTTCGATTGGGACGAGATCAACTTCGCGGAGATCGCCCGGGAGATGGTGGTAACGGGAGAATGGGCCCAGCCTCGGATCGACTACCTCCCGTTCCATGAGAAGCCCCCGCTCTTCATCTGGATGCAGGCCGTGAGCATGAGCGTGTTCGGGGTGGGCGAATTCGCTGCGCGGCTACCCAACGCGGTGTGCGGCATGCTCACGTTGGTGGTACTGTTCCGCATCGGCTCGCGGCTTCGCGGCACCCTGTTCGGAAGTCTATGGTCGTTGGCCTACTTCGGCTCCATCCTCCCCCATCTCTATTTCCGGAGCGGCATCATCGACCCTTGGTTCAACCTGTTCATCTTCCTCGGGTTGGACGCCATGATCGCGGTGGTGCGCGAAGAACGCCCCCCGGCCACCGGCCACGCCACACGCCACGCCATGCGCGCGGGCCTGTATCTGGGCCTGGCCGTGATGACCAAGGGACCGGTCGGCATCCTGATACCGGGCCTTGTGGCGATCGTGTTCTGGGTCCGATCACGGTTCATGCGGCTCGCGGCTGCACGGAGCATCGGCACCGCCGCCATGGTGTTCCTCATCACCATAGGGGTCTGGGCCGTCGTGGACCTGATCCGCAACGGACCGGAGTTCATCACCGGCTTCTTCTGGCGGCAAGTGGCCATGTTGACCACGGAGGATGCGGGTCATGGCGGTTTCTTCGGCTATCACTTCGTGGTGTTGCTGGTGGGTTGCTTCCCGGCGTCGGCCTTCGCGTTGCAGGAACTGATCCGCCCCACCCGCAGCGATGAACCCTTGCAACAAGAACACCGCCGCTGGATGGTGATCCTCTTCTGGGTGGTGCTGATCCTTTTCAGCCTGGTGCGGACGAAGATCGTGCACTACAGCAGCCTGTGCTACTTCCCGCTCACCTACCTCGCCGCGTTGCGTTTGGAGCGCATCTGGCGGGATCGGGAGGCGTTCGGCTGGTCGCGCTTCGTTGTCGGCATCCTCGGCACCTTCATCGCGGTGGTGTTCATCGCCGTTCCATTCCTCGGCATGCGGATCGATAAGCTGAAGTCGCTCCTCGCGAAGGACCCGTTCGCGCAGGCCAACCTCGATGCCGATGTATCATGGACGGGCACGGAGTCCGTGGCCGGGCTGTTGCTGATCGGCGTACTGATCGCCGCGCACGTGCTGCATGCGCGCGGACGTGTGCGGCGGAGTGCTGCGGTGCTGTTCGGCGGCACGGCCCTGTTCATCACCACCACACTGTACTTCTTCATCAACCGTATCGAGGGCTACTCGCAACGTGCGGCCGTGGTGTTCTTCGAGGCACGGCAGGGCGAGAACTGCTACGTGATCACCAAGGATCACAAGAGCTATGCGCAGCTCTTCTACACGCGCAAGCCTCCCGTGATGGACCCACGCGCACATGATGAGCACTGGCTCCTGTACGGCGACATCGACCGGCCGGTGTACGTGGTGTGCAAGATCACCCGGGCCCAGGAGGTGGCGGGGATAGGCACCCTGCACGAGATCGGCCGCAGCAACGGATTCGTCTTCTTCAAGCGCACCCCATGATCCACGACCTTTCCTACATCCTGAACCACCTCGGCGAGGACCGAGCCGCGGGCTTCGATGCCGTGGTACCGCCCATCGTGCAGAGCGGCAACTTCACCTACCCCACGGTGGCCGCGATGCGCGCCACCGTTCAGCAGGAGATGGAGAGGCCGCTGTATTCGCGCGGCTTCAACCCCACGGTGGCGATGTTACGGGCGAAACTGGCGGCGCTGGAAGGGACCGAGGACGCGCTGGTGCTCAGCAGTGGCAGCGCGGCGGTGGCGGCGGCGGTGATGAGCTTCGTGAAGGCGGGCGATCACATCGTGTGCGTGGAGAAGCCGTACAGTTGGACGAAGAAGCTGCTGGTGGAACTCCTGGACCGGTTCAACGTGGAGCACACCTTCGTGGATGGCACCGATGCGGAGAACTACCGGCGGGCCATGCGGCCGAACACGACGTTCTTCATCACCGAAAGCCCCAACTCGCTAACCTTCGCCCTGCAGGACCTCCGCGCCATCGCCGCGATCGCACGGGCGCACGGGATCACCACCCTCTGCGACAACAGCTACAGCAGTCCGTTGTTCCAACGACCGGCGGACCTGGGGATGGACCTGGTGGTGCACAGTGCCACCAAGTACCTGAACGGCCATAGCGACGTGGTGGCGGGCGTGGTGGCGGGCAGCCGCAAGCACATCAGGCAGGTGATGAGCAAGGAGTTCATGACGCTCGGAGCGGTGCCATCGCCACATGATGCCTGGTTGATGATGCGCGGACTGCGTACGCTGGAGCTGCGCGTGAACCGCAGTGCGGACAGCGCGGAGCAGGTGGCGGCGTTCCTGGAAGCGCATCCGCGCATCAGGCGGGTGCATTGGCCGGGGTCGGCATCGCATCCGCAACACGCCTTGGCCAAGACCCAGATGCGGCGGGCGGCGGGCTTGATGTCCATTGAGCTGGATGCACCGGACGAAGCCGCCGTGGAACGTTTCTGCGATGCGCTACAGCGCTTCCTGATGGCGGTGAGCTGGGGCGGCTACGAGAGCTTGCAGTGGCCCGTGTGCGCGTTGAAGGGGCCGAACGGCTACTACACCGACCTGCCCTTCACCCTGGTGCGCCTGTACATCGGCCTGGAGGATCCCGCTGTGCTCGTGGAAGATCTGAGGCAAGCGCTGGAGCGAGTGTGAGGATCACTCCGCTACGTTCTGAACCCCCATGTTCACCGGCGCCGTGATGGCGCAGGAGACCAGCGTGAGCACCACCGATGCGATCGCATCGCCACAAGGGGCTACCCCAAGTACCCTGTGGATGTATTCTCCAGGACCATCCACACCTGGAACGAACACCGGACCATGCGGCATACCGGCATAAGACCACGTGCCGTTCGGCGCAGGGTTGCCGCCAAGTCGGTCCAACAGGGAGAATGGCGTGTCGGTAGTACAGTATGACGAGTTCCCATCAACACCGGCGTTCGCAGCTTGCGTCACCTGGATCAGCAATGTTGCGGTCGCGGACACGCACGGTGGAGGACCGGTCACCGTGTACATGAACACCCCTGACGGATCAACAGCGGGGTCGAACACACCATTCATCATATTATTCATCGGGTCCGTCCAAGCACCGTTAGGGTCGGGAGTACTGCCGAGTTCCTGGTACATCGGGAATGGCGGGGCGGTGGAGCAGACGGTGATCACGGCGTTCGTGCCAGCGTTCGGCGCGTTGCTCAACGTCACGAACACCGTTGCATCATCGGTACAACCCGCATCATCTACGGTGTACACGAAGAAGCTGGTACCCGTCGGCAACAGGGCTGGTTGGACTTGTTCACCAACGAGCGCACCGGTCGCAGCAGGGTCGCTCCAGATGCCACCGGGCTGTGCAGAACCACCCAGCCCGGAGAACAAAGCGGTAGCCGGTCCGTTCGAACAGATCGTAAGCGCCCCATCCGACCCTGCATTCGGCGCCGCAAGCGAGAGGACTGAACCACTCGGAGCGGATGTGAACGATGGGGACGTGCTCCGCACACGCAAGCGGTAGCCGACACCGGGAACGGCGGCACCCCAATTCGAACAGATCACTGTTCCCGGGACCTCCCCGGCCAGGGAACCGATCGGGATGCCAGGTGCAAAGGCCCCGGACACATCCGACAACTCAACAATGAACACATTCCCCTGATCGAACCCTCCAGAAGCGGTGAAGGGGACATCCAAGGGCGCACCCCAACACCAGACCGTATCAGGCAGCAGTCCAAGTTCCAATTGAGCCATCGCCCCGAAGCAGGGGATGCCAATCATGGAAGCAAGCAGGATGCGATGCGTGGTCATGGTGTGGTGGTTCTACCACTCGAAGGTATCCGGTCGCATGACACGGCGCACACGCTTTCGACCAACCATCCATTGCCCTGGACGATGCACTGAAGCGGAAAAGACCGATGCTACTTCTTGCGGAAGAACATCCGGATCGGCACTCCGGAGAAGCTGTACAACTCGCGCAAGCGGTTCTCGAGGAAGCGGGCGTAGGCGGGTTTGATGTACTGCGGCAAGTTGCAATAGAACACGAAAGAGGGCACCACCGTGGGCAGTTGGTTGATGAACTTGATGGTGACCTGCTTGGACTTGTACATGGGAGGTGGCTGCCGTTCGATGATCGGCAGGAGCGCATCGTTCAGCTTGCGCGTGGGGATCTTGCGCGCACGGTCCTCGTACACCTTCATGCCCACCTCCATGGCCTTCAGGATACGCTGCTTCTCGAGGACGGAGATGAACACCACGGGCACATCGGTGAAAGGCTCCAGGCGCGCCTTCACCTCGGCCTCGTATTGCCGCAGCGTGTTGGTGTCCTTCTCGATCAAGTCCCATTTGTTCACCAGCACCACCAGGCCCTTCCCGTTCTTCTGGATGATGGACAGGATATGCAGGTCCTGTTGCTGCACACCATCGGTGGCATCGATCATCAGGAAACACACATCGCTCTCCTCGATGGCGCGGATGGAGCGGATCACACTGTAGAACTCGATATCCTCATCCACCTTCTGCTTCTTGCGGATGCCTGCGGTGTCCAGGAGCATCACATCGAAGCCGAACACGTTCCACCGGGTGTTGATCGGGTCGCGCGTGGTACCGGCGATGGGCGTTACGATGTTCTGTTGACGCCCAAGCAGGGCGTTCACGAACGAGGACTTCCCCACATTGGGTTTGCCCACGATGGCGAAGCGCGGCACCTCTTCGTTCTCGTCCTCACTGGGCTTGGTGAAACTGGCCACGAGGGCATCGAGCAGTTCGCCCGTGCCTGCCCCGCTCTGCGCCGCGATGTTGAACACCTCGCCCAGACCGATACCGTAGAACTCCGCCGAGTCGTACTGCCGGGAATGGTCGTCCACCTTGTTGGCCACGAGGAAGATGGGTTTCTTCGCCCTGCGCAACATGGAGGCGATGGCTTCGTCCATGGCCGTGAGGCCGTGGTGCACATCCACCAGAAAAAGGATCGAGTCGGACTCCTCGATGGCCAGGGTCACCTGCTTGCGGATCTCCTCCTCGAAGACATCGTCGCTCCCGCTGATGTAACCGCCGGTATCCACCACACTGAACACGATGCCGTTCCACTCCGCCTTGCCATAGTGGCGGTCGCGTGTGGTGCCGGCCACATTGTCGGTGATGGCCTGCCGCTCTTCGATCAACCGGTTGAAGAGGGTGCTTTTGCCCACGTTGGGCCTGCCTACGATAGCTACGATATTACCCATGTCGGTAGGGGTACGGGGGTCGCCTGGCTTCAGGTCAATAACCGTACTTCTTCAGTTTCGCTTCATTATCGCGCCAGTCGGGATCCACCTTCACCTTCAGGTCGAGGAACACCTTGCGATCGATGTACTTGCTGATGGCGATGCGCGCATAGGTCCCCAATCGGCGCAAGGCGTTCCCACCCTTGCCGATGATGATGCCCTTCTGGCTTTCGCGCATCACGATCACATCGGCCTGTATGCGCACGATGTCGGGTGCTTCCTCATAGCTGTTCACCACCACCTGCGTGCTGTAGGGGATCTCCTGTTCGTAGATGGTGAGCACCTTCTCCCGGATGATCTCGCTCACGAAGAAGCGCATGTTCCGGTCGCTCAGCTCATCCTTCGGGAAATAGGCGGGATGTTCCGGCAGCTGCTCCACCAGATAGCCGCGCAGTTCGGCCACGTTCAACCCGTGAAGGGCCGATAGTGGTACCACCTTGGCGTGGGGGAACTCCTGCTGCCACGCCTCCAAGGCTTGGAGCACGGCGGCCTCATCGCCGGTATCGACCTTGTTCACCAGGACCACGGTGGGGCCTTTGAAGCGGTGGGCACGCTTCAGCAGATGCTCCGAGCGCTCGGGACGTTGGCCCAGTTCCACCATCACGATCAAGATGTCCGCATCGATCAGCGCCTCCTCCACGGCATCCATCATGCGTTCCTGCATAGGATACTGCGGATCCAGGATCCCCGGCGTATCGCTGAGCACGATCTGATGATCGTCCCCGTTGAGGATACCCAGGATCCTGTGGCGCGTGGTCTGGGCCTTGGGGTTCACGATCACCAGCTGCTCGCCGAGCAGGGCGTTGAGCAGCGTGCTCTTGCCCGTGTTCGGCTCGCCGATGATATTGACGTATCCCGCCTTGTGGGTCATGGTCTGTTCCGAAATGACGAACCCCCGATCTCTCGGGGGTTCGTTGTAGCGGGGGCAGGACTCGAACCTGCGGCCTTCGGGTTATGAGCCCGACGAGCTACCATCTGCTCCACCCCGCAATGGGCGGCAAAGATAGGGGAAAATCTTCACGGTCCGACGATCCTTGCTTCTTCTTCTCATCCTGCCCCCGGGAACCGCGACCGCGATGTCGGCCTCATCGGTGTGGTGGCGGTGGGTGGACTCCCCTGCTGTGCCGCGGGAAAAGCGCGGATCGGGCGGTCGTCCATGCCCGGGCCAGGGCGTATCGGAAAACGCCAGGGGAAGGTCCGCCTTCCAGCTGAGGTTCCGGACCCGCTACCGACAGAACAGCCTATGCGGCCATCCCCACTTGCCGCAGGTGGGCCAGGTGGCTACGCAATGCGCTGCGCAACGTGGGGAACTCACGGTACTGCACCCCGAACTCGGAACACACCTGCTTGAGGCGCGCGTTCAGCGCGGGGTAGTGGATGTGGCTGATGCGCGGGAAGAGGTGGTGTTCCACCTGGAAATTCAAGCCACCGAAGAGCCAGTTCCACACCTTGTTGTGCGTAGCGAAGTTCACCGTGGTCTGTACCTGATGGATGGCCCACTCGCTCTCGATATGACCGCCGTTCGGTCCGGGGCTCACGAAATCGGTGTGCTCCACCACATGCGCCAGCTGGAACACCACGGCGATGAAGATGCCAGTGACGAACACCATCACGCCGTATCCCACCAGCGTGGGCACCACACCGGCGAAGAACATGGGCAACACGATGAAGATGGCCACATAGCTCAGTTTGGTCACCCAGAACACGACATGTTCCTTCAGCTTCATCGGCTTCATGCGGGTGTTGTCCGCGATCTTACCCGTGAAATACTTCTTCATATCGTTATAGAACACCCAGAAGAGGTAGGTGAGGCCGTAGAGCAACAGACCGTAGATGTGCTGGAACCGGTGGAACCAGTAGCGCTTCTGTCCCTCATGCACACGGATCCATGGTTTGATGTCGATATCATCATCCATGCCTTCCACGTTGGTGAAGGTGTGGTGGTTCTCGTTGTGCTTCATCTTCCAGAAATGCACGCTCCCGCCCAACAGGTTGAGCGAATGGCCCATGAGCTCGTTCACCCACTTGCGGCTGCTGTAGCTCCCATGCGCCCCATCGTGCATCACGTTGAACCCGATGCTCGCCACGACCAACCCGAGCAGGGCACAAAGCCCCAGCGCCAACCAGGTATTGGTCGGTGTGAAGAACACCAATATGACATACAGCCCGATGAGGGTGGTCAATAGGATGGCCGTCTTCCAATACAGGCGGCCATCGCCGGTCTTCTTCAGGTCGTTCTCCTTGAAATAAGCCTCGGTGACCTCCCGGAGCCGTTGGAAGAAAACAGGTGGGGTCTTGGCGAATGTGGTCTGGGCCATTGACAGGGGTCGCGATCGTGCGCTGCAAAAATACGCTGGCCGCGTCCGCCGCCGACTCCCCTGATCGAGGGAGTTGTCAACGGCGGTGACCAGGCATCGCATGTACCGCGTTCTCCCTGCCCTGATGGAGCACCACGGCGGACGAGCGGCACCTGGCCCTCATTCCGACCCATGGATAACGTTACATTTGCAACCATTACGAACGGAACGACCATGCCCTCTTCGTCCATCGGCTACTGGTGCTCGGCTGTCGCCCACCGCTACTTCGCCCGCTTGCAACACAAGCTGGAAAAGCTGGATATCACGAACTGGTACTACGTGCTCTTAGTGATCGAAGATGGCAAAGGCGAGCTTAGCCAGCAGGAACTCGCCGACCGCCTGGACCTGGACAAGGTGGCGATGACACGCGCCCTCGACCACCTGGGCGAGAAGGGCTATGTGGAACGATGCGATTGCGCGGGCGACCGTCGGAAATACCTGGTCAAACTGACGCCCAAGGCCCGGACCGCTGTAAAGGCGATCCGCAAGGCCTACGAAGAACTGAACGAGGAGGCCTTGAAGGGGATGAAGAAGGCCGACCGAGCGGCATTCCTCGAACAACTGATGGCCATGGTGAACAACCTACGCACCGAGGACACCCCGGTGGCATACACGAACAAACGCGTACACGCATGAGAGTTGCGGAAAAGTGGATGGGAGGCTTTGATGGTGGGGTGCATGCCTCGCCGAGGATCACGGGCAGGGCAGCAGGCATAGCCAGCGCAGTGGTGCTGCTCTCCGCCTGCGGCGGCACCACCGACCAACCCACCCAGACCGGACCACCGCCCGCCATGGCCGTGCAGGTCCACGTTTTGCAAGGCACACCGCTGGACAACGCCTTCACCACCACGGGCACCCTGCTGCCCAACGAAGAGGTGGAACTGCGCAGCGAGGTCAGCGGGCGGGTCACGCACATCGGTTTTCAGGAGGGCGGCAGGGTGAGCGCCGGGCAGGTGCTGGTGCGCATCAACGATGACGACCTACAGGCGCAACTGCGCAAGGCCGAGGCGGGCTTGAAGGTGGCGCAGGACAGCGAGGGCCGACAGAAGCAATTGGTGGACGTGAGCGGCGTGAGTCGTGAGGTGTACGAGGCCACCGTGGCGCAGCGCATCGGTATGCAGGCCGACGTGGACAACCTGCGCGCACAGATCGCCAAGACCACGATCCGCGCGCCGTTCAGCGGGGTCATCGGGTTGCGCAGCATCAGCGAAGGGGGGTACGTCTCCCCCACCGCGCCCATCGCCGCACTGAAGCAGACCGATCCCATGAAGCTGGACTTCACCGTGCCCGAGCGCCACGGACGGCAGATGCGGTCCGGCACCCGCGTGGCCTTCACGCTGGAGGGCGACACTGGCCGCTACCACGCCGAGGTGTACGCCGTGGAGCCCAGCGTGGACCCCACCACCCGCACGGTGCGCGTGCGCGCCCGCAGCGCCAACAACAACGGCCACCTGATGCCCGGCGCCTTTGCCAAGGTGGACGTGAAGCTGGAGACCATCGCCGATGCGCTCACCATCCCCGCCGAGGCGCTGATCCCCGACATCCAAGGCCAGAAGGTGATGGTGATGAAGGGCGGCAAGGCGCAGAGCGTGCGCGTGGACATCGGCATACGCACCGAGCACACCGTGCAACTGATAAGCAACGTGCAGCCGGGGGATACCGTGATCACGAGCGCGCTGCTGGCGGTAAGGGATGGAATGGCGGTGCGGCCGGCCGAAAGGAAATGAAGCGGACGATGATCGCAGGACAATGCACCCGTAGTCGACCCATTGGGTCGACCTGCACGCTGGGATCGGGCATGCGCGGCGAGTACGGGGCCGAAATATTCTGCAGCCTGAAGTGGATCCGTTGCATTTATCGTAATATTGCGATCGTAAAGAACGGACGACATGGGCATCTCGAAGCTGGAAGAGTTCACTGTTCGGGACAACCGGTTGGCGCGCCATGCCAAGGCGATGGCACACCCGGCCCGCATAGCCATTCTGAGGTTCCTCATCGAAAAGCGAAGCTGTGTCTGCGGAGACATCGTGAACGAACTTCCTCTCTCGCAAAGCACGGTGAGCCAGCATTTGAAGGAACTGAAGGAAGCGGGTCTCATCCAAGGCGATGTTGATGGCAGCAAGGTCTGCTATTGCATCGACCCCAAGGAATGGGACATCGCCAAGCGGCACTTCATAGCGTTCATGGAAAGCTTCCAACCCATCGACGAGGCCTGTTGTCCACCCGTTCAAAAGAAGATCGTAACAAACCGATAACGAACAGGAGACATGAACACCCCGGAGAACATCAAACAGGCCGTGCGTGAGAAGTACGGCGAGATCGCCCGGCAGGACAAGGCGGTGAATGCGGCCTCGTGCTGCGGAAGCGGTGGTTGCAGCACGGAAGTGTACAACATCATGACGGACGACTACGCACAGCTGGATGGTTACGCGCCCGACGCCGACCTCGGCCTCGGCTGCGGACTGCCCACGCAGTTCGCGGGCATCAAGCCGGGCGATACCGTGCTGGACCTCGGCTCCGGAGCGGGCAATGACTGCTTCGTGGCCCGCAACGAGACCGGTCCCGATGGCCGTGTGATCGGCGTGGACTTCACGCCCGAAATGATCGCCAAGGCGAAGGAGAACGCCCTGAAACTCGGATACGGGAACGTGGAGTTCCGTGAAGGCGACATTGAGCACCTGCCCCTGAGCGCGGACATGGTGGATGTGGTAGTGAGCAACTGTGTACTCAACTTGGTGCCGGACAAGCAGAAGGCTTTCGCGGAGATCCTGCGCGTATTGAAGTCCGGAGGTCATTTCAGCATCAGCGACGTGGTGCTGCGCGGGTCGCTTCCCGACAAGCTGCGCGAAGCCGCCGAGATGTACGCGGGATGCGTTTCCGGGGCCATGCAGGAGAGCGACTACCTCGGCATCATACACGACCTCGGTTTCGAGCAAGTGACCGTTCAGAAGCGCAAGGCGATCGACGTGCCGGACGATATTCTGGCCCGCTACATCAGTGCCGAGGAGATCACGGCGTTCCGCAATAGCGGAACCGGGATCTTGAGCATCACGGTATCTGCTGCGAAGCCCGCCGCGAGACCGGAGAAAGCGGAATTGAAAGCCGCCTGCTGCGGGAGCGGTAGCAACTGTTGCTGAACAATGACCACCCCCCTTCGGAAACACCGCAAGCCGATCATCATCACCACGGCGGTGATCGTGCTGCAACTGCTGTTCGGCTTCGATACGAAGTTCTGCATCATCAGCATCATTTGGCTCCTCGTATGACCGGCGACGTGAAACGCATCCTCGTGCTCTGCACCGGCAACAGTTGCCGCAGCCAGATGGCCGAAGGCTACCTGCGCCACTTCGCCGGTGACAAGGTGGAGGTCTTCAGCGCTGGCGTGGAAACGCATGGCCTGAACCCCAAGGCCGTGGCGGCGATGCAAGAGGATGGCGTGGACATCTCATCGCACACTTCCAAGACCATCGATGCCTTCCAAGGCCGGGCGTTCGACCTGATCCTGACCGTGTGCGACAGCGCGAGAGAGAATTGTCCGTGGTTCCCGGCCAAGGCGGAACACTTGCACCGCGACTTTCCGGATCCCGCCATGGCGCTCGGTACCGAAACGGAAGTGATGGATGCATTCAGGAAGGTGCGCGACCAGATCAAAGCCTTTTGCAAAGACCTCATCGGAAAGCCATGAGAACAGATCCCGTGCTGTGGTTCCGCGTGAGCGGGCGGAGCGGCGGCGGCTGAAGGCGAAGCGCCAGTGGTGCGCGAGCGAGGAGGCTGCGAGGAACGAGCAGACCCCGGAGCCGCAGAACCACGCGCTGAGCCGAGGCAGCCACAGCGGAGCACGCGGCCCGTGCGGGGGCTTTGCGCGTGGGAAAGGGACACGCCCAAAATGAAGAATGTAGAATGACGAATGTTGAATGTGAAATGATGAATGCGGAACGTGGGACGGCATCCACACCCTCGCACTCCAGCCCTCTCGCACCCTTGCACTGAGCCCATGAACATCAGCTCCCTCTCCATCAACCGGCCCGTTCTGGCCACGGTGATCTCGATCTTCCTGGTGCTTTTCGGGGTGATCGGCTTCACCTATCTCGGCGTGCGCGAGTACCCCAGCGTGGACCCGCCGGTGATCACCGTGACCACCAACTACGTGGGCGCCAACGCGGACATCATCGAGAAGCAGATCACCGAGATCCTCGAGGAGAGCATCAACGGCATCGCGGGCATCACCAGCCTTACCAGCGTGAGCGCCGACGGCCGCAGCACGGTCTCCGTGGAATTCGATCTGGACATGGACCTGGAGGCGGCGGCCAACGACGTGCGCGACCGCGTGAGCCAGGCCGTGCGCAACCTGCCCGCCGATGCCGACCCGCCGATCGTGGCGAAGAGCAATGCCGACAGCAGCCCGATCCTGAGCATGACCATGCAGAGCGACCAACGCTCGATGCTGGAGCTGAGCGAGATCGCGAACAACAACTTCAAGGAACGCCTGCAGACCATCGAGGGCGTGAGCGAGATCCGCATCTGGGGCGAGAAGAAGTACAGCATGAAGCTGCAACTGGACCCCGTGAAGATGGCCGGCTACCGCATCACCCCCGGCGATGTGCGCGCCGCACTGGACCGCGAGAACGTGGAGCTGCCCAGCGGCCGCATCGAAGGCTACCGCACGGAACTGAGCATCCGCACGATGGGCCGGTTGGAGACGCCCGAGCAGTTCAACGACCTGATCCTGCGCGACGAGGGCGGCGTGGTGGTGCGCCTGCGCGACGTGGGCCGCGCCGAGCTGATGCCCGAGAACGAGCGCAGCCTGTTGCGCGGGAACGGCGCGGTGCCGCAGGTGGGCATCGCCGTGACTCCGCAGCCCGGCAGCAACTACATCGCCATCGCCGACGAGTTCTACAAGCGGTTCGACCAGATCAAGAAGGACCTGCCCGGCGACCTGCGCTACACGCTTGCCATGGACACCACGGTGGGCATCCGCAAGGCGATCCTCGAAGTGGAGGAGACGATCGCCATCGCCTTCCTGCTGGTGGTGCTCATCATCTTCGTGTTCCTGCGCGACTGGCGCACCACGCTGATCCCCGTGCTGGCGATCCCGATCTCGCTGATCGGCGCGTTCTTCATCATGTACATCGCGGGCTTCAGCATCAACATCCTCACGCTGCTGGCCGTGTTGCTGGCCACGGGCATCGTGGTGGACGACGCGATCGTGGTGCTGGAGAACATCTACAGCAAGATCGAACGCGGCATGGACCCGATCCAGGCCGGGCACGAGGGCAGCAAGGAGATCACCTTCGCCATCATCAGCATCACCATCACGTTGATGGCGGTGTTCCTTCCGGTGATCTTCCTCAGCGGGTTGACCGGTCGCCTGTTCCGCGAGTTCGGCATCGTGGTGGCCGGAGCCGTGTTCATCAGCGCCATCGTGAGCCTCACGCTCACGCCCATGCTCAGCGCGCACTGGCTCAAGCACCGCACGAAGCGCAGCCGCTTCTTCGAGGTGACCGAGCGCTGGTTCGAGCGGATGACCGAGGGCTACAACCGCTCGCTGCAACGCTTCATGAAGGTGCGGTGGGTGGCACTGGTGATCATGCTGGTGAGCATCGGCCTGATCGCAGGCATCGGCGGCAACCTGCAAAGCGAGCTGGCGCCCATGGAGGACAAGAGCCGCTTCATGGTGCAAAGCACCGCGCCCGAGGGCACCAGCTTCGAGGTGATGAACGATTACCTCACGGACATCATCCACATGGTGGATACATTGCCCGAACGGCAGGCGCTGCTCAGCGTGACCGCGCCGGGCTTCGGCACGGCCAGCAGTACCAACACCGGTTTCGTGCGTGTTACGCTGGTGGAGCCGGAGGAGCGCACCCGCACCCAGGACGCGATCGCAAAGCAGGTGATGGCGCAATTGCCGCAATACAACCTCGCGCGCAGCTTCGTGATCCAAGAGCCCACCATCGGCGGTTCGCGCTTCACCACGCTGCCGGTGCAGTACGTGATCCAGGCGCCCACCTTCGAGAAGCTGCGCGAGGTGATCCCGCAATTCATGGAGAAGGTGGCGGCCGACAAGACCTTCCGCGTGAGCGACCTGAACCTGAAGTTCAACAAGCCCGAGCTGAACGTGGAGATCGACCGCGACCGGGCGCGCGCCATGGGCGTGAGCATGCGCGACATCGCCGAGACGCTGCAACTGTACTTCAGCGGCCAGCGCTATGGCTACTTCATCTTCAAGGGCAAACAATACCAGGTGATCGGTCAGGCCACGCGCGCGGACCGCGATGCGCCGGTGGACCTGAGCAGCGCCTTCGTGCGCAACGACAAGGGCGAACTGATCCAGTTGGACAACCTGGTGCGCATGAGCGACCGCAGCACGCCGCCGCAACTGTTCCGCTACAACCGTTATGTGAGCGCCACGGTGAGCGCCGATCCCGCCGAGGGTTATACCATCGGCGACGGCATCGCGGCCATGGACCGCATCGCCGACGAGGTGCTGGACGACACCTTCAGCACCACCCTCGCCGGAGTGAGCAAGGAATTCGCCGAGAGCGGCAGCAGCATCGCCTTTGCGTTCGTGCTGGCGTTGATCCTCGTGTTCCTGATCCTTGCCGCGCAGTTCGAGAGCTGGATAGACCCGCTGGTGGTGATGTTCACCGTGCCGCTGGCCCTGGCCGGTGCGGTGCTGTCGCTCTGGCTCGGCGACCACACGCTGAACATCTTCAGCAACATCGGCATCATCGTGCTCATCGGCCTGGTGACCAAGAACGGGATCCTGATCGTGGAGTTCGCCAACCAGCGCAAGGAGCACGGGCTGAAGAAGATGGACGCCGTGGTGGACGCCGCCACGCAGCGCCTGCGCCCCATCCTGATGACCACCCTGGCCATGGCGCTCGGCGCGCTGCCCATCGCGCTGGGCCTCGGTGCCGCCGCGAAGAGCCGGATCCCCATGGGCATCGTGATCATCGGCGGGTTGATGTTCTCGCTGGTGCTGACGCTGTACGTGGTGCCGGCGCTGTACAGTTATATGAGCAGGGAGAGGAGGGCAGGAGGTGACAAGGAGAAGAAGCGAGGAAGTGAAAGACCAGGTGAGGATGACAGTACGGACCAAACATTGTTGAACGCATGAGAACCCTCCTCTCTTCTTCGCTTCTTCTCTTTTTCACCAGCATTCACGCCCAACCCCTCACGCCCGAGCAGGCTGTGGCCATGGCGCTGGAGCACAACCATGGGATCCGCTTGGCCAAGTTGGAGGCACGCACCAGTGAACTGCTGAACAACGCCGGCAACGCCGGGATGCTGCCCACCTTGGACGCGAACGGTTTCTACACGATCGACAACAGCAGCACGAAACAGACCTTCTTCAGCGGTGAGACCCGCGAGGCCGACAACGCCGATAGCCGCGTGCTGGACGGGGTGCTGGCCCTGAACTGGACCGTGTTCGACGGGCTGTCGATGTTCGCCGCGAAGGACCGGCTGGCGGCGCTGGAAGGCATCGGGAAGACCGAGCTGCGCCAACAGATGGAAAGCACCGTGTACGATGTGCTGACCAATTACCACCTGGCCGTGCAACTGAACAGCGCCGTGCGTGTGCAGCAGGAAGGGCTGCGCACCTCGCGCGAACGCCTCACGATCGTGGAGACCGGCGAGCGCATCGGATCGAGCAGTGGCCTGCAGGTGGTGCAGGCGCGGCTGGACCTCAGCGCCGACAGCGCCGCGCTGCTGGAACTGCGGCAACAACAAGCCATCGCCCATAACCGCCTGAACACGCTGCTGGGCCGCGCCGTGGATACCCCCGTTGAAGTGGCCGATGCCATCGCCCCAGCCGAGGTGCTTGACCTGGCGACCGTACAGCGCGATGCCCGCGCCGGGAACACCGCGTTGCAACAGGCCCGCCAACGGCAGTTGCTGGCGGACATCAGCGTGAAGGAGCTGAGCGGCGCGCTCTTCCCGCGCATCGATGTGTTCGGCAACTATGGCTACACGCGCAGCACCAGCGCGGTGGGCTTCCTCAAGAGCAACACGCAGTTAGGCCCCGACTACGGCGTGCGTGTGAGCGTTCCGCTGTTCCGTGGCTTGCAGGCGAACCGCGCCGTGGAGGCCGCGAAGATCACCCGTGAACAGGCGGGCATCAGCACCGAACAGGCCCAGCTGCAGCTGGAACAACAAGTGCTGGACGGCTGGGCCACCTACACCACCGCCCGGCAGCGCGTGGCCTTGGATGAAGCGAACCTCGAAGGGATCCGCCAACAGGTGAACGTGGCGCTGGAAAGCTACCGCCTGGGCATGATCACCGCCGTGGAACTGCGCGATGTGCAGCAGGGCCTGATCGACGCCGAGAACCGGCTGCTGCTGGCGCAGTACGAGGCGAAGGCGGCGGAGCTGAGGTTGAAGTGGTTGGCGGGGAGGTTGGTATGAACTACCCCACCGGGTGGGTCCGGCGGTCGTGCACCGACCACCTCCCGAACACGGGAACGGCGAGCATGCAGGCCAAGACGCCCAGGGCCCCTATTCCCTGATCAAGGACGTAAGGGTGATCGATGCTCCTCGAAGAACGACGCGACCGGACGGTGTCGTCCGATCGCGTTGTTCTGATAGAGAAAGGGAGTGTAGCGCAGGCAGCAAACTCGCAGAAGTACCACCAAACCCCAAACGAACGCCACCCACGCCACACCTTACCGATCAAGCCGCTTCAGCGCGGCTGTTCAACTCTTCCGCCACCCGCTTCACGCCCACCAGCCGTTCCACCCATTGGCGTCCGGCTTCGCGGGCAAGCCGTGCGGCGTGCGGCAACCCTTCGAAATCACCTTGCCATAATTCCAAGCGCGTACGATCCTTGGCCTCCGGGATCAGGTGAAGGTCCACGGTGGTACAACTCGCCGGTTCATCGGGTAATCCGCTACGGACATCGTAGTGCGAATAGCGCAACCGCTGTCCAGGGAACATGGTCAGCACCGTACCCATGGCCGCCACTTCAGCGGCTCCGGAATTATCGCGCACCAGCCACTGAAAGCGCTTTCCGCGCTGCAATTCGCCATGCAGCGACCACGCCAAAGAAAGGTGGGTCAGCTTCGGATCGCTCAACGCCGCCCACACGAATTCCGCCGGAGCGTCAACGATCAGTGTGCGGTGCACATTGGTCTCGTCCTTCGTGTTGTTCATCATGTTCCGTATGCCGCATGATCCATGCCGCACTACTTAGAACACGCGAAATGGCCAAAGTCACATGGCCAGATCGTTAATGAAAGTGAACAAGGCCGAAATTGTGACAGGCGCATGGACAGTCTGTCCAAAGCCGGATCGGGTGCCATTCAAAGAATGGTGGCCAATAAGGGCGCCCATACTCCACGATGCCCGACCATCTGATCGGCCCACGCGAACACCCGATCGGCCACTCACCAGCGCTAGCACGCCAGGGCACCCATACGCCATGACCTATCCAACGGAATAGCGCCTGCGATCGACACGCTGTGGATCCAATGGCACACGGGTGTTGGGAAGAAAGAACCCGGAACAGGCACGTCGCCAGCAGCCGGATCAATGCGCCACGCTGAACAAGGATCAGCCTTGTGGATCATGGACGGGAACAGGAAGATAACTTCGCCACATGGTTCGGATCCACCTCATCGCGCTTGGAGGTCTTTTGTTCGCCGACACGGTAGCCTCCCAAGATTGCTCCACCATCGATTATGTCACGCCGCAGTTCGCGGTGCGCATGGAGCCTGGAGTGCTCTACGGGACAGCGGTACGCTTCGATGGAGGCACGGACAGCCTGCGCATGGACATCTACAAACCGGTGGGAGATAACGTGGTCGCACGCCCACTGTTGATAGCGATCCATGGTGGCGCCTTCGTTGGCGGTGGACGTGATGACATGGATGAGCTGTGCAGCTGGTATGCCGCCCGTGGCTATGTCGCGGCCACGGTGAGCTATCGTCTCGGATTCCACCCTCCGGCCGACCTTTCCGTGCCCTACACGTATGACGAAGCCGAAGTGGTGCGTGCCGCGTACCGTGCAACTCAAGATGTGCGCGGAGCCATGCGCTTCCTTCTGATCCGTCAAGCACAGGACAGTACCAGTGCGGAGAACACGTTCCTGTACGGTGTAAGTGCGGGTGCCATCACAGCGCTACAGGTAGCCTACCTTACGGACGATGAAGAGAAGCCGGCACTGTGTGGCGCCCTCGCGCCGGTGAACACGTATGCGCGTCCCGACCTGGGTTCCCTCATGGGAGACCTGAACCCCGGCCCCGCCCCCCTGGTGAAGGGCTGTGTATCCCACCTTGGGGCCATGCTGGACACCGCTCACATCAACTCAACGGCCGACCCCGCCTTGTTCATGTATCACCAGACCGGCGACCCGATCGTAGGCTGTGGCTATCAACAAGGGCTGTGGGGGGCTCCACTGGGCTTATGGGCCAACTATCCCATGTTGTTCGGATCCTGCGTCATCGCCCCACGCATGCAGCACCTGGGGTTCGATATGGCTCGATACGAATTCCATGAATACTCGGGTGATGAGCACGACATCCACGACATTCCCTTGGTGGACAGCCTGGCAGCAGTGTTCCTGGCCCGCCAATTCTGCTCAGCGCCCACGGCGATGCAACGCCCAGTAGAGGCCCCTGCCCTGGAAGTATACCCGGTGCCGGCCACGGAAATGGTTCATGTACGGCGCCTTGGGACATCCGATCTCGACCTGACCCTGATGGGGTTGGATGGGCGGGAGGTGCGCCAAGGGCACGGCAACTCCTTGGATGTCCGGGGCTTGATACCGGGCACCTATGTACTGGTAGCGAATGATGGGGGCCACCGGACGGCCCACCGGGTCCAGATCGCCAACTGACCGTCCCCAAAAGGACCTGTCCGTACAGGGATCGACCAGTCAGAAAAAGGGTCGGCACTTGACGGGATCAACTTCCTGCCTACATTCGTGCCGCCCAAAGACCCCTTTGTGCTTTGGCGAGACCATAGGGGAACAGGCGCAGAACAACATTAACCCGTCAGTAGAACTCATGAACATTTACGTCGCCAACGTGCCTTACTCTGTAAAGGACCAGGATCTCCACGAGCTGTTCTCTCCCTTTGGGGAAGTGACCTCCGCCAAGATCATCATGGACAAAGCCACCAACCGCAGCCGTGGCTTCGGATTTGTGGAGATGGCCGATGATGAGGCCGGGCGCGCCGCCATTGAAGGCACCAATGGCAAGAATTTCCACGGCCGTGACCTGGTCGTGAACGAAGCCCGCCCGCGCACCGAGGGTGACCGTGGTGGATTCGGCGGTGGCCGTGGCTTCGGCGGTGGCGATCGTGGTGGATACCGCGACCGTGGTGGTGACCGTGGTGATCGTGGTGATCGTGGCGGGTACCGCAGCGAGCGTCCGCGTCGCGACGAGTACTGAGCACAACGCACAGCAACGAAAAGCCCCTCGGATCCACCGAGGGGCTTTCCTTTTTCCAGGATCGTCCTCGCCTGACAGGCCCTGTTGGAGCATGTTGAACACCGTCCGCTTCGACCGAGCCAAAAAATGTTGATCGATCGGACCCAGTGCGGTAGAACACGTCCTCACCCCCTGCAACACCGGCATGAACCGGATAGTTTTGCTCCTGTACCGCGCCCCGCATGCACTTCCTCCGCCCCCTGCTTCTGCTCGCTTGCTTCACGTTAAGCCTCTTCACCAGCGCACAGCCACCGGCCACAGGACGCGGGAACATGCCTTCGCGGGGCAGGGTGTACGGCAAAGTGATCGACGCCTCCACCAACAAACCGGCGGAGTTCGCGACGGTTTCCGTTCATGCCGCGGTCGGCGATGAATTGTTCGGTGGCACCATCGTGCGCACCAATGGCGACTTCATGGTCGAGGAACTCCCGCTGGCACCGATGAAGGTGACCATCTCCTTCATCGGTTACAAAACCCAGGTGGTGCCCGTTACACTCACACGCGAGCACCAGGAGCGCGACCTGGGTAACATCATTCTTCAGCCTGATGCGGAGGTGTTGAAAGAGTTCGAGGTGACCGGAGAGAAGCGCACCTCGGTGATGCAAGTGGACCGCAGGGTGTACCATGTCGACAAGGACCTCACCACGCAAGGGGCCAGTGCCGTCGAGGTGATGAAGAACATCCCCGGCTTGAGCGTGGACGTTGAAGGCAATGTACAGCTGCGTGGCTCGAACCCACAGATACTGATCGATGGCCGACCCACGATGATGACCCTGGACATGATCCCCGCCGAGGACATCGATCGCGTGGAACTGATCACCAATCCCTCGGCAGCGTTCGATGCGAACACCACGGCGGGCATCCTCAATGTGGTGCTGAAGAAGAGCACCAAGCCGGGATACAGCGGGCAACTGCAGGCTGGTGCTGGCACCAATGACCGGTACCAGTTCGGGGGCAACCTCAACGTGAAGGATGGGCGTTGGGCGTTCAATCTGTCGTACAACTTCAACAAGAGCGGCAATGTCACCAATGGGTTGACACGTCGTACCGACCGGCGTTCGGGCGGAACGACCGGCTACTTCGACCAGGATACCGACAGCCGCTCCTCCCGCATGATGAACGGTGGTCGGCTCGGTGTGGATTGGCAAATGAATAACCGTAGCACACTAACGGTATCGCAATCGATCCGTGCATTCTCCCACGCGGGAACGGACACGCAGACCTCCCAAACGATGGGGGTGGCCCGCGAGCTCCTCGCGCATGGCCTGCAGATCAACGGCAGTAAGGGCGACCGGCTGGGGCTCACCTCACAAGTGATGTTCAGGCATCGCTCTCCGAAAGCGGGCAAGGAGTGGACCATGGACCTCACCTACAACCGGAACCAAGGGGACAACCGCTCTGACCAAGACCTGTACACGTACCTGCCCAGCGGCAGCCTCGCTACGGGTTCTCCCCGCGCACAGGACAACATCGGCAGCAGCAAGAGCAGTTCGCTCACCTTCCAGGCGGACTTCATCAACCCACTTTCGGAGAACAGCAAACTGGAATATGGCGTGAAGAGCCATCTGGCACCGGACCACACGCGCCTTGATGTGTTGGTGACCTCTCCGACCCTGGGCACACAGGTGCGCGACAGTTCGTTGAGCAACGACTACGAGATCCGCGACAACATCAACGCCGCGTACTTCAACTGGTCTCAAAAGCTGAGCGATCATTGGTCGATGATGACAGGCTTGCGTTTCGAGCAGACCTGGTTCGAGGCGAAGGTGAAGGACAAGGGGACGTTCCGATACCGCTATCCGGATGGTACGGACAACCTTGGCCGTGCGCTCTTCCCATCGTTGTACCTCGTGCGCCGATGGAAGGACAGCGAGCGCGAGGTACAGGTGAACTTCTCGCGCAAGATCGAGCGGCCGCGGCATTGGCAGATCATGCCCTTCATCATGTTCAGCGATGCGCGCAACGTGCGGATCGGGAACCCCACCATCGCGCCGGCGATGAGCAACCTGGCGGAGATGAACCACCTGCTCCCCTTTCTCCAAGGCAAAGGCACGTGGCTCACCTCGGTGTTCGGTCGGTACACCACGGACGTGATCACGGGCTATGCGACACCCCTGGCCTCGGACACCACGATCCTGTTGAACACCTTCATCAACGGCGACCACAGCACCAGCGGTGGTTGGGAGAACGTGATCAAGGTGGATCCGGTGAAGGGCCTGCAGATCACATTGAGCGGCACCATCCAATACACGCATGTTGCGCTCGGCAGCGCGCAGGGTGGCATTCGAAACGAAGGCACCAACTGGGACAGCAAGCTGGTGGTGAACTATCGGTTCGGTCGCACCTCGAACTGGACGGCGCAGGTGAACGGGGAGTACGAAAGCCCACGGGTCCAAGCGCAGGGGCGCACCCTTTCGCAATATGGTGTGGATGCTTCGATGAGCCACGACTTCACCCGAAAGCTCACCGGAGTTCTCTCGGTGAATGATGTCTTCTTCAGCAGGCGTTGGGGCAATCTATTGGACACACCCTTGCTGCTCCAGGAGAGCTACCGCCGTCGGGACATGCGCTACGTACGGTTCACCCTTACGTGGAAATTCGGGGAGCAGAACATGTCGTTGTTCCGTAAACGCGGCCAGCAGCCGCGGGATCCCGGGCAGGGCAGTGGAAGCGAGATGGAGATGTAATACCATTTGGACATCCAATACCAGCCGATCTGCTTGCTCGTGCTCCTCAGCTTCACCGAGAGACCTGTTCCGTAGGCCCGGCCCTCGGTAGCCTCGCTCCCTGCGGTCCACGCTTTCGGCCTCACGACAGACCTCCCCTATTGGCATGTGCAGGAATGGCCGCACATGCGTCGGTCGCCGTGGCTCGTTAAAAAGGTGTGGGAAAGGGCGGCGCTGTGCTACAACGGAACCACTTCGAACTTCGGACAGCCCGCACGGCCCTGCTCATTATAGAAGTCCACGAAATGGAGCTTGAAGAAAGCACCGTCCCCATCTTGGATGATGTACACCTTGCTCCGATCCACGACGTACGAACTGGTCTCGAAGGAATAATACTTCCAGTCGTATCCGATGGCGTCGCGTTCCGTACTGAACGGATGGGAGGCCGTGTCAGCCAGCGTGACCAGATCCAGCTGGGCATCGGGCACAACGGCCACCCGCACACCAGGAGCGGTAAGGACCCCGGTGACCAAATAAGGCATGTACGGATCGTAGAACTGATGGGTGTACTTGGTGACCACGAAGTCCCACGCGCCCCGGGGTGGTTCGATCGTGGCCACCTCGGCGCCCACCTTGTAACAGGTATGGATCCTGGTGGGGTCCTTCGGCACGGTCACGGAGGTCAACTGTGAGCCGTCGAGCCGTGCCACTTCGAAGCGGTAATGGTCGGCGGTGACCTCCATGAAGCGGATCTTCCTACGGCCCATGGACTGTCCAAGGTGGTTCAGGCCGAGATCCAGGACGTAGACATCGTTCGTTCCTCGCCAATCACCGAAGGCCGTGCTATCCGGTACGCCACTGGGCGCGTCGATCCGGCCATACTGCCCCATGCCCACGGTATCGTGTGGTTGGTTGATATCCACCGCCCCTTTGTTCAACGCCATCATCTTCTTGGCCCCGTTCAGGTAGACGTGCCAGCCATCGGGCGCGCTTTCGAACGCAAGGTCCCACGCGGTATAAGCGTTGGTGCTGACGATCGAGGCCGAGGCCAGATCCACCCAGAGTTGATCCTGGTACCCGGTTCCCATGCAGGTGGTCATGGTGGTGGCTTCGCCGCGCGGTTGCTTGGGAACAGGCAACTCCTCCTTCAGGCAGGAGGAGAACGTGCAGGCCGCGATCAGGGCTGCGAGCAGGGACCTCAAGCGCATGGTGTTCATTTCAGGTCGAGTTCGAGGCGCAGGAAGGCCAGCCTGCCCGTTGACATGGGGATCGAGGAGGCGCCACCGCCATGCGCGCCGCCGGAGACCGCTCCACTGAGGTTGGTGACATTGAACAGGTTCTTGCAACCGGCGGTGATGGCCAGGCGTTCCCGCCAGATGCGTTTGGTGAGCGAAGCATCGGCCATGTGGAATGCGCTCACGAAGGAGCGGCCCACCGTGCCATCGGAAAGAACCACGTAATTCGGCAGTCGGTCTTGCCATTTCCAGTGAACGGAGCCACTCCATCCCTTCCGCAGCCACTGCTTGGTGATGGAGGCACGCAGTTCGGAATTGAACAGGTACGGTTCACCTGCGTCGGCGGCCACCTCATCGTATCGGCCGGTGACCGCAGCGCCACAAGAGATCACCCAATGGCCATTGTCCCAGCCAGCACCAAGGCTTCCTCCCATCGTACGATACTGACCGATGTTGACATAGGAGTAGCGGGAACCTCCGATCTGGGCCAACATGATCAGGTCTTGGACCGTGTTGTAGAACAGACTCACCTCACTGGTATAGACACCTTTGTCCTTTGCATGCCGATAGGCCAACGCTGAACTGAAGTTGTGCGAGCGTTCGGCATCCAGTTCCGTATTGCCTACGATATCGTGATTCACATCCACGAAGAACAGGTACAGCTCTTTCAACGACGGTGCGCGGAAGCCGCTGGCGTATGATGCCCTCAGGGTGAAGCCATCGTTCAACTGCCAGCGCACATTGAACGACGGGATCACCGGAGCTGTATAGCGGGTGTTGTAGGCGTAACGTAGTCCAGGACGCAAGGTCAGCGAGGTGGACGGCTTGTACTCCGCGCTGGAAAAGATGGCATAGTCACCGATCCCCTCCTGGCCATCACCGATCCGGTTCCCGGCCCCGGTCTCCAGGTTCAGGTCCACACCAACTTCGAAGTTCACCCGGGCACTATCCCTGGCTTGTGCGAAGGTGGCGCGCACATTGGTGAGCGTGAATCCGGAGGTGTCCTGTTCTTCGGCCGTCTCGACCAGTCGTTCGCTCAGGTCGGTAAGGTCTCGGTACCAGAGGTTGCTTTGTCGCACGTATCGGTTATGCGCCACGATCGCATTGGCCTTCAGGCCTGGAGCGAACCGGCGCTCCGCGGTGATCGCATTGTCGAGCCTGATGGTGGTATAACGTTCGTCGAAGGCCGTTTCATGATAGGGTTCCCGCGGTCGCCCCCGATTGGTGATCACATCGTGCATACCCTCGGCTTTGTAGCCCAGGTCCCATCGCTCTCCGATGTACCGATAGCTGAGCCGTCCGATGTACTGTTCCCTGGGCTTCCATTGTTGGAAGCGGGTCGTATCGGCAAGAGCCGGAGACAGATCCACGAGACCGGACTGCCGCGGGTCCCAACCGGCGAAGAAATTCCGGCCAGCGGTGAGCACGACATCGTTCTTGCCCCAGTGGCGGGTGCCCGTGATGGTCGTGTTCAACCGGCCGATATGTTCGGCATAGGCGTTCGCTTTGAAGGTGGTCGGCCTCCCGCCACCTTTACGCGTGATCAGGTTGATGGTCCCGGCCAGGGCGTTGGTGCCGTAGTTCACACTAAGTGGACCTTCGACGATCTCCACGCGTTCCACGCCCGTCAGATCGATCTGGGCCAGGTCGATATCACCATCCTGCCTGCCGATCACGGGTACGCCATCGATCAGCAGCTTCACGTTCTGCCCGCCCAGGCCTTGCATGGTGAGCGAGGTACCGAGCATGTTATCCTGTGAAAGGCGGATGTTCAATTCATTGCGCAGGGCATCGCCCAGGTTGGTGGCGGCCATACGTTGTAGCTGTACGGCATCGAGCACGCGCACCCGATGCACCGCCTTTTCCGGCGAGGCCGGCGCGTATTGGCCGGTGACCACGAACTCAGGCAGACCGAAGGTGGCCGGGTGCAAGGTGAAACGGACCTCCTCGCCCCAGTGGATGGTATCCGTAAGGGTGGCGAATCCAACGAACGAGATCCGCACGACGACACCATGTGCGGCAACGGCCTGTTCCACCGGCAGCGCCCCCCTGCCGTTCGCGTCCATCACGACCATGCCGCCCAGTGCTGGCGCGTTCGCTGGATACCATGCCACATGGGCGTATGGCACCCTTCCCCCTTCCGCATCCTGCACCACCATCGCCAGCTGAGCCCAGATGTTCCCTGCGGAACATGCCAGTATCAGCGCCAAGAAAATCCGTTGGATCAAAGAGCGCATCATCCGTTCTACACCACAAAGGACCATATTCCGACACTCACGATCGTCATGCGCGCGTCGATCCCGGACCGACACGCCCCCTTCAACGGACGGATCCCGGCCGGTGCGGACCGATCCGGGACCCAACCGTTCGAATGGGATCATTCCACAACCACACGCGTGGTGAACACCATGCCGGCAGCCTCGAGGCGAACAAGGTACAGACCGGCCTCCACCCCGGTGATGTCCACCGGCACAGTGGACAATACCCCAGTGCCGTTCACCACCTGTTGCTTAACAAGGCGACCGGCACGATCCAATACGGTGAGGGTGCCATTGCGCACCTCCTGATCCAGCACGATGTTCAACTGGCCATTGGTGCTGGGATTGGGATAGACCACCAGCGCTTGGTCCGCGGCTTCCGCAACATTCGTTGCGCTCACCAGCTCCTGGGTGAAGTTGAAGTTCCCCGTAGAGCTGCCACCAAAGCCGGTGAAGACGAGCTTCCAGATGTTGCTGGCGCGATCCTGGACGAAGTAGGTCCGATCCTGATCGATGTTCCATTGGAAGGTTACCATGTCGACGCTCTTCCAATCGTACCCGATGGTATTGATCTCGGCATGGAACTCCTCGCCCGCCCAGGAAGCCAGGACCGGGTCCACGCCATCCACTTCTACCACACCCACCAATTTGTTCTGGAGAACACCCGTTGAATTGTACGGGATGACCTCTCCCTCGGACTCCACCAAAGCGGTGTACTTGGTGAAGAGCAGATCCCAATCGGAGGTGACAGGCTCGATATCGACCGTAGTACCCGTAGTGAAGTTGAAGTAGCCGTAATTCTTGCTCGCGAAGTTGGCCTTCACCAACTCCTTGGATAGTTCATTGTTGCCATCCAGGTCGGCATAGGTGAAGGTGTACACCCCTCCGATCAAGGCATCAATGCGCAGCTTTAGATAGGTATCCGTAGCAACCTCGACCACATACACCTTGTCGCCTACCACGAAATGCGTGTCCATGTCGTACTCGCCCCAGCCCAGATGGAGACCATCCGGCTCTGATAGGTTATTGCCGTGGGAAAGCGCTCCCTCGGACCAGTCCGTATCGGAGTTGGAGATGAGCGTCCAGTTGGCGACATCGGGAGCCACGAGCGTTTCCCAATCCTCAACGGACACCGGAGTTTCGTAAACCTTCAGGCCCTTGGCCGTATTGACCAGGATGGTGGAGGTGAGTCCGTTGATCTCGAACGCGAGGTCCCAGCTGGTAAGCGGACTGGTCACTTGCACACCGTTCGCCAGGCTGTAGAAGGTCTGGTCGGCGTAGCCAGCGGCGATGCTCACCGTAGTGGGGGTTTGTGCGTTGGAACCGAGCGCCACGAGCAGGGCGGCCGGGAGGAGTACAGCATGTTTCATGTGCAGGTTCATTTGCGGCCGCAAAGCAAGATCCGACCACCCTCTGGTCGCAATAGCCGGATCAGGGGATTGGCCCCCGCTTCGTCATGGAACTGCAACAACACCGCCCCAAGCCCCCCGACAAGGCTCAATAGACCAAGATGTAGCGTTGCTCGAGCGTCGATGGGCGTCGGCCAGGATCGAGGAACGGCAGCGAAAGGCGCTGGGCCGGGTGGTTCCAAAGGAAAACCTCCTGCCTAGGCCGCAGACCCGCTTCGTACAGCGCGGTCCGGTGCGGTGCATCGGTGTAAATGCACACTCCAGGAGCGATCACCTGTTCGGCTTCACCGGCATCGCTCAACCAGCGCACGGGGAATCCGGCGTAGTAGTCCAGTGCCCCACCGCTCACCTGCATGCCATAAAAGGTATCGATGGCCTTCCCTTCTGCGGCCGCCCATTGGCCTGCTTTGGCGTTGGCCTGGTACTTCAACACGTGAGGGTAGAAGTGTCCATTCAGCACCAGGCCGATGGCGCTCATGGTCCAGAACGCCGTTCCGAACAGGCGCTCGTTGCCTCGATGTCTCCGATGAACGGCGACCACCACCGACCCGAACCCCACGACCACTGCCGCATACGGCCATCGATGCTCCGGGAAGACCGTCCATACCAGGAGGATCAACGCGGCCCAAAGCAGCACCAACATCGCGGCATGTACCCGGTGCACCACGCGAGGCTGGGGTGCATGCAGTTCACGGGCCGCCACCACGGCGAAGAGCGGAAGGGTCACGTACAGGTAGTGCGGTAGTTTGAACTGCGAAAGGGACAGTGCGATGAACGACAACGCCGCACCGACCACACTGGCCTGTTCGGGCACGGGCATCCTGGTGGCCGTGGCCTTGATGCTTTTCCAGAGCCCGATCAAGAGCAGGATGGTCCATGGCAAGGTCTGCCAGAGCAGTTCGTGGGTGAAGAAGAGCACCGTGGAGTCGTCCTTCCAACGGTTCTCGCCGGTGATGCGGCCGAAGCTCTGCTCCCAGAAATAGAAACGCAGCCCATGCAGGCCATGCTGTTGATAGAGGCCGATGCACATGGGCGTTAAGGCCAGAAGCACGACCCCTAGGGCGACCAAGAGCCGCGGATCGACCAGCTTACGCCACCTGCCTGAGAAGAACGCCTGACCACCGATGGCGAACAAGGGTACCACCGCACCGATGGGCCCCTTCGCGAGCATGGCGGCTGCCACGGCCATGGCCATGCCGATCAATTGCCACCATCGGCTCTGCTCCAGCCAAGCGCATCCGAACCAGATGGCGGTGATCACTGCACCGGTGAGCATGGTATCGCAGCGCACATCATTGCACATCAGGAAAAAGGCCACCGAACAGCCGAAGACGAACATGGCGCTGTACGCTACCTCGCGCGCATGGTACAAACGGGTGAACCGATATGTGGCGAATACACCAAGGAACGCGAACAGGATACTCGGCAGGCGGTAGCTCCAATCATGCACGCCGAACAGCCTGAACGAAAGGGCGGAAGTCCAGAAAAGCAAGGGCGGCTTATCCAGATAATCCTCTCCCCGGTACTTCAGTTGAAGCCATTCGTCGCTCCGCGAAAGATCACGTGACATGCCCGCGTATTGCGCCGCATCCACCTCCATGACATCCAGCCCCGCACCAAGCGCTACCACACACAGGATCGCGAACAGGTGCAGCAGGATGGCCGGGCGGGACATGGCCGCGAAAGTAAAAGGCTTGTTAACGGAAATGCACCCGCGGCGATGACCTTTGTAACATTGCGGGTACATGGGGCGCCGCGCGATCTCCACTTTGATGTTACTGGCCACCTTGAGCGTGATCGGCGTGGTGGTGATCCAGTTGCTGTGGTTGCAGCAAGCGTCGCGATACCGGGACGAACAGGTGGAACTGAACCGGGAACAGGCCACCCAACTGGACAAGCAGTTCAATGACCGGGTGGTGATGGCCCTGACGGATGTCACCGAGCAGATCCTATCCATCACCAAGGACCCGACGGACCTGTTCGATGCGGTGAAACAGGAACGGCCGAACTACTTCGCCGTCACCATCAACGACACGGTGCATCCGTATCTCCTGGAGGCCATGTTGCGCAAGGAATTCAGCCGACGGAACATCCAGGAGGACTTCGAATACGGCATCTACGATTGTTTCACCGACAGCATCGTCTATGGCAACTATGTATCGGTGGATAGTGTGGACACCGACTCGGTGTCGCATAGCCAACTCCAGAAATTGGACAAGGATGGGCACTACTTCGGAGTGTACTTCCCCAACCGGCGTAGCACGCTATGGGAAGAGGAGGAGAACACCTGGATGTGGATCTTCCCGTTCGTGGTCACGGTCATCGTCTTCAGCTTCTTCGCCTACAGTGTCTGGGTCATCCTTCGACAACGGAAGTTGAGCGAGATGAAGAACGACTTCATCGGGAACATGACGCACGAACTGAAGACACCGATCAGCACCATCGGCTTGAGCAGCGAAGTGCTTTGCGACCCTGGCATCATCCATGAGCCTGAGAGGCTTCGTGAGTACGCTCGGATCATCCGAAGCGAGAACGAGCGTCTACGGACCCAGGTGGAGCGTGTGCTACAGCTGGGGTCCATGGACAAGGGGCAATTGAAATTGAAGCGCGAGCAAGTGGACCTTCACAACGTGGCCGGCGATGTGCTCGGGCATTTCAGACTGCAAGCTCAAGAACGCGGCGTCACGTTGCACACGGACTTGAAGGCGGCCGTGCATACGGTGAGCGGGGACCGGGTGCACCTGACCAACGCGCTGATGAACCTGGTGGACAATGCCCTGAAGTACGGCAAGGACGGCGGTGCCATCACCATCGGCTCGACGAACAAGGGGCATGACCTATCGATCTCCGTATCGGACAATGGCATCGGTATCCGGAAAGAGAACATGAAGCACATCTTCGAGCGGTTCTACCGTGTGCACACGGGCAACGTACATGATGTGAAAGGCTTCGGACTGGGCCTTCATTACGTTCAACAGATCGTACAGGCCCATGGTGGCAGCGTTTCGGCACAAAGCGAATTCGGCAAGGGCAGCACCTTCGCCCTCTCCTTCCCCCTGGCATAGCTGACCCATTCGGCATTGACCATTCAATGGCACGACCATGAGCGAACAGAAAGCAAGCATCCTGCTGGTCGAGGACGACCAGAACCTCGGATTCGTGATCCAAGATGCACTGAAGCATAGTGGATACAACGTGCACCTCTGTCGGGATGGTAAGGAAGGGTTGAAACAGTTCAATGAGCACGCATACGACCTCTGTGTGCTGGATGTGATGTTACCGCACAAGGATGGGTTCAGCCTCGCGGAGGACATCCGGCTCACCAATAGCGAAGTGCCGATCGTGTTCCTCACGGCGAAGAGCCAGACGGAGGACCGCATCGCCGGGTTCAAGGCCGGTGGTGACGACTACCTCACCAAACCGTTCAGTCATGAAGAGCTCATCCTACGCATCGAGGCCATTCTGCGACGCACCCATGGACGCACCGAAGGCCGACGTGACAGGGAGCAGTTCGAGATCGGAGCGTTCACCTTCGATCATCGGAACCTCATGCTGAGCCATCCATCCGAAGAACGAAAGCTCACCAAGAAGGAAGCCGATGTGCTTCGTTTGCTCTGCATGCACCAGGACCAGGTGCTGCCCCGTGAGCTGTTGCTGAACATGGTCTGGGGTGATGACACGTACTTCCTCGGCAGAAGTCTGGATGTGTTCATCAGCCGGCTTCGGAAGTACCTGAAGGCCGACGCGAACGTGCGCATCATGAACGTCCATGGCGTCGGATTCAAACTGCAAGTGGATTGACCCGAAGGTGTATCACGAACCTTCGCATGCATGTGATCAATGTGCCCTACCATCGTACAACGCGTATGTATCAAGGCATTCAGCACATCAGCTCCATCTCATATCGCACGTACATGAATGACCGCGGCGCAGTGATCACACTTCATTCCACCATCACGATATCGGTGCGTTGATCGATCACCATGAGTGGATCGACGTTACTGCGGATCAACGATATCAACAATGCATGGTGAAACTTTTTTTGATGTCCATGCGTACACATTCGCATCAACGCAATTACGTTTGACACAAACAAACCCATTCGCCATGGCAAAGAAGGCAGCAAAGAAAGCCGCAAAGAAAGCAGCCCCGAAGAAGGCCGCTAAGAAAGCGGCCCCGAAGAAGGCCGCTAAGAAAGCAGCTCCGAAGAAGGCCGCTAAGAAAGCAGCCCCTAAGAAAGCCGCTAAGAAAGCAGCCAAGAAGTAAGCAGCGTTCAACGAACGCAAGGAAGGCCCCGATGATTCGGGGCCTTTCGCTTTTCATACCTCACCATCGCGGGATCGCTTCATCGTTCGGGCGGGACAAGATCGAGCGCTGCGCAATGAACACCCCCGAGGTGATCAATGACCGGGCATATGGCACCGGACCTTGCTCATGGAAGCGCACCGCAACACCAAATACACCGGCCTCCATGTGCCCCTACGAATACCTCTTGACCATTCAATAGCGGCCGAAGATGCGCGGCTATTCTTTCACAAGCCGATACGAGGGACCTGCTGCAAGGCCGAAGGCGTAGACCGCAGAGAGCGAAGCTGCCGATGGCAGGGCCTAAGGAATAGGTCTCTCGGAGAAGGCATGAGGAAAAGAGCAAACGATCGACGGATATTGGACACGGATTCAACTCATAAACGCAATCGGATAGACCGACAAGACGACTGATCTTT
>JADHED010000158.1_pt1 | contig 93199 bp, 73 predicted proteins | sample 8952041 | NCBI WGS metagenome assembly JADHED01 (sample SAMN16124423, study PRJNA663239) | bioreactor sludge metagenome | isolation source: sludge (control) | place: India:Bengaluru | collected 2018-09-08
ACGACAACCTGAAGAGCGGCAAGATCGAGGTGCTGTGCCACGAGCTGACGGTGCTGAATCCGTCGGTCACGCCGCCGTTCCAGCTCGACGACGACAACCTGTCGGAGACCACGCGACTCACGCACCGGGTGCTGGACCTGCGCCGCCCCTACATGCAGAACAACCTGATGCTGCGCTACCGCGTGTCCATGGAGGTGCGCAAGTTTCTCGACGCCAACGGCTTCATCGACATCGAGACGCCGATGCTGACCAAGTCCACGCCCGAAGGTGCGCGAGACTACCTCGTGCCCAGCCGCGTGCACGATGGCCACTTTTTTGCGCTGCCGCAGTCACCGCAGTTGTTCAAGCAGCTGCTGATGGTGGCGGGCTTCGACCGCTACTACCAGATCACCAAATGCTTCCGCGACGAGGACCTGCGTGCCGACCGCCAGCCGGAGTTCACGCAGATCGATATCGAAACCTCGTTCCTGGGCGAGGAAGAAATTCGTGCGCTGTTCCAGGGCATGATCACCACCGTGTTCAAGAACACCATCGGCGTTGATCTGGGTGATTTCCCGGTGATGACCTACCAGGAGGCCATGCACCTGTACGGCTCGGACAAGCCCGACCTGCGGGTGAACCTGCAGTTCGCCGAAGTCACCGATGTGATGGCCGATGTGGACTTCAAGGTGTTCTCTGGCGCCGCCACCATGAAGAACGGCCGTGTGGTCGCCCTGCGCGTGCCCGGCGGCTCGGCCGAAACCGGTGGGATCAGCCGTGGCGAAATCGATGCCTACACCGAGTTTGTCAAGATCTACGGCGCCAAAGGCTTGGCCTATATCCGCGTCAACGACCTGTCCAAAGGCCGCGACGGCCTGCAGAGCCCGATCGTCAAGAACATTCACGACAGGGCCTTGAATGCGGTGCTGGACCGCACCGGGGCGCAGAACGGCGACCTGATCTTCTTTGGCGCCGACAAGGCCAAGATCGTCAACGATGCCATCGGCGCGTTGCGCATCAAGATCGGGCACAGCGACTTCGGCAAGAAGCACGGCCTGTTCACCGGCGGCTGGCGGCCGATGTGGGTGGTCGACTTCCCGATGTTCGAGTACGACGACGAAGCCCAGCGCTACACCGCCACCCACCATCCCTTCACCGCGCCGAAGGACGGCCACGAAGACTGGATGGTCAGCGCCCCTGAAAAGTGCATCTCCAAGGGCTACGACATGGTGCTCAACGGCTGGGAGATGGGCGGCGGCTCCGTCCGTATCCACCGCGCCGACGTGCAGCAGAAGGTGTTCGACGCACTCAAGATCACCCCCGAAGAGGCGCAGCTCAAGTTCGGCTTCCTGCTCGACGCGCTGCAGTACGGCGCGCCCCCGCATGGCGGCCTGGCCTTTGGCCTGGACCGTATCGTCACGCTGATGACGGGCGCCGAGTCCATCCGCGACGTGATCGCGTTTCCCAAGACCCAACGCGCGCAGTGTCTGCTGACCCAGGCGCCGAGTCCGGTGGACGAGAAGCAGCTGCGCGAACTGCACATCCGCCTGCGCAACCCGGTGGTCGGCGAATCGGCTTGAGCAGCGCGAGCCACCAAAAAAAAGGGCGCCTGATCAGGCGCCCTTTTTTCTTGGTTGAGATGTGAAATGGCTATCGAAAATATAGCTGTCTGTGGCCATTCCGCGCTGGGGGTAGCCCCTTTTTTCGAATAATTCAGTGCAAGTGGCCTGCCGAAAGCGTCAACCCAGGCGCGCCAGCTGCTCGCGCACCTTGGTCAGCGTGGCGGTGAAGTCGGCCAGGCGTTTGTGCTCCTGTTCGATCACTTCCGGTTTGGCCTTGGCGACGAACGCCTCGTTGCCCAGCTTGGCCGTGGCTTTGGCGATCTCGCCTTCGAGCCGCGCGGCTTCCTTACCCAGGCGGGCCTTTTCGGCGCCCACGTCCACCTCCATGAACAGGCACAGGCGCACCACCTCGTCACCGCTGCCCACCATGGCCACCGGCGCGGCCTGCGCGGCAGCGGCCCAAGCGGTTTCATCGGCAAACACCGTCACCTCCTTGAGCTTGGCCAAGGCCTGCAAGACGGGCGCGGCGGCGTTCATGAACGCCGGTTCTCCCACCACGAGCAACGGCAGCCGGGTGGCCGGCGATACGTTCATCTCTCCGCGCAGGTTGCGACAGGCGTCCACCACCGCCTTGAGACGGGCCACGTGGGCTTCGGCCGCGGCATCGATGCGGTCGCTCTGGCTCACCGGGTAGGCTGCGACGGCCACCGACGCGCCGCTTCGCTCAGCAACGGGTGCGACCTTCTGCCACAGTTCCTCGGTGATGAAGGGGATGATCGGGTGCGCCAGCCTCAGGATGGTTTCCAGCGTGCGGATCAGCGTGCGGCGCGTCCCGCGCTGCTGCTCGGCGTTGCCGGTGTTGATCTGCACCTTGGCGATTTCGAGGTACCAGTCGCAGAACTCGTTCCAGACGAAGTCGTAGATCGCGTTGGCCACGTTGTCCAGGCGGTACTCGGCAAAGCCCTTGGCCACCTCGGCTTCCACCCGTTGCAGGCGCGAAACGATCCAGCGGTCCGGCTGGCTGAAGTCCAGGTAGCCGCCGCCGGGCACGCAGGCGTCGGCGCTGTGGTCGGACAGGCCGCAGTCCTGCCCTTCGCAATTCATCAGCACAAAACGTGTGGCATTCCACAGCTTGTTGCAGAAATTGCGGTAGCCCTCGCAGCGTTTGCTGTCGAAGTTGATCGAGCGGCCCAGCGAGGCCAGTGCCGCGAACGTGAAGCGCAGCGCATCGGCGCCGTAGGCCGGGATGCCGTCGGGGAATTCCTTCTCGGTCTGCTTGCGCACCTTGGGCGCGGTCTCGGGCTTGCGCAGGCCGGTGGTACGCTTGTCCAGCAGCGGGGCCAGCGCGATGCCATCGATCAGGTCCACCGGGTCCAGCACGTTGCCTTCCGACTTGCTCATCTTCTGACCCTGCGCGTCGCGCACCAGGCCGTGGATGTAGACGTCGCGGAACGGCACCCGGCCGGTGAAGTGCGTGGTCATCATGATCATCCGGGCCACCCAGAAGAAGATGATGTCGTAGCCCGTCACCAGCACGCTGCTTGGCAGGTAGAGGTTGTAGTCCTCGGTTGCCTCGTCACCCTGGCCCGGCCAACCCATCGTGCTGAACGGCACCAGCGCCGACGAATACCAGGTGTCGAGCACGTCCGGGTCCCGCGTCAGGGTCTTGCCCGGGCCGGCCAGGGCCTGTGCGTCACCTTGGCTGCGTGCCACATAGACCTGGCCTTGTTCGTCGTACCACGCCGGGATCTGGTGTCCCCACCAGAGCTGGCGGCTGATGCACCAGTCCTGGATGTTGTTCATCCACTGGTTGTAGGTGTTGACCCAGTTTTCGGGCACAAAGCGCACCTGGCCGGACTGCACGGCGGCAATCGCCTTGTCGGCGATCGAGGTGCCGCTGGTGTTCTTCTCGTTGCCCTTGCTGGTCATGGCCACGAACCACTGGTCGGTCAGCATGGGCTCGACCACCTGGCCGGTTCTGGCGCAGCGCGGCACCATCAGTTTGTGCTTCTTGACCTCGACCAGCAACCCGGCGGCTTCCAGGTCGGCCACCACCTGCTTGCGCGCGACGAAACGATCGAGGCCGCGGTATTTTTCCGGGGCGTTGTCGTTGAGGGTGGCGTTGAGGTGCAACACACCGATGATCGGCAGCTGGTGGCGCTGGCCCACCGCGTAGTCGTTGGCGTCGTGGGCGGGCGTGACCTTGACCACGCCCGTGCCGAACGCGCGGTCCACGTAGTCGTCGGCGATCACCGGGATCTCGCGATCGCATAGCGGCAGCTTCACGTACTGGCCGATCAATGCGGCGTAGCGCTCGTCCTCGGGGTGCACCATCACGGCCACGTCGCCCAGCAGCGTCTCAGGGCGGGTGGTGGCCACGGTCAGATGACCACTGCCATTGACCAGCGGGTAGGCGATGTGCCAGAGTGAGCCGTCTTCCTCCTCGCTTTCGACTTCCAGGTCTGACACGGCCGACATCAGCACCGGGTCCCAGTTCACCAGGCGTTTGCCGCGGTAGATCAGGCCTTGTTCGTAGAGCTTCACGAAGGTGTCGGTCACCACGGCCGAGAGCTTGTCGTCCATCGTGAAGTACTCGCGGCTCCAGTCGACGCTGTCGCCCATGCGGCGCATCTGCGAGGTGATGGTGTTGCCGGATTGTTCCTTCCACTCCCAGACCTTGGCCACGAAGTTCTTGCGTGCCTCGGCGGGCGTGGGGCCCATGTCGTGGCGGCTGATGCCCTGTTCCTGCAGCTGGCGCTCCACCACGATCTGCGTGGCAATGCCGGCGTGGTCGGTACCGGGAATCCACGCGGTGTTGAAGCCCATCATGCGGTGGTAGCGGGTCAGGCTGTCCATGATGGTCTGGTTGAACGCGTGGCCCATGTGCAGCGTGCCGGTCACGTTGGGCGGCGGCAGCTGGATCGCGAAGTTGCGGCCCGCGGCGACCGCTTCGGCGCTGGGCGCCGACGTGCCGCGGAAACCGGCAACACCATAGCCGCGCTTCTCCCATTCAGGGCCCCAGTGCGCTTCCAGCGCGGCGGGCTCGAACGATTTGGACAGGGATGACAGGCCGGGCTGCTGGACGGAATCGTTCATGGGTGTGGTGTGTTGGAAAACACAACGGCATCCGTCGGGATGCCGTTGCCCCGTCGGTCGGGGTGTGTGGAGATGCCGGAATTTTAAGCGATGCCCGGTGTGCGGCGGCACCGCTCAGGCGCGTGGGGTTGCGCGCGCAATGATGGCCGCAGCATCGACGCCCCGGGGCAGGGTGCCGTAGTTGCGGTGGCCGCCGTCCGCCAGGCGCGAGGCGCTGAAGGCATCGGCCACGGCGGGCGGCGCATGCTGTACCAGTAGCGCCGCCTGGATGGCGAGCGCCATGCGGTCCACCATCGTGCGGGCCCGGTATTCCAGGTCCGACAGATCGGCAAACTCTTTCCTGAGCGCCGAGACCCAGCCGTCCAGCGCCGCGTTGGCGCCGCGGGCCTTGCCGACCTCGCGGAAGAATGCCTCGACCACGGCGGGGGTCTTCTGCATGGCGCGCAGCACGTCCAGACACTGCACGTTGCCACTGCCTTCCCAGATGGCATTGACGGGCGACTCGCGGAACAGCCGCGGGAACGGGCTGTCTTCCATCACGCCGCTGCCGCCGATGCACTCCATCGCCTCGTAGGCGTGGTGGGGCGTGCGCTTGCAGATCCAGTATTTGCCCACCGCAGTGACCAGCCGCACCAGCAGGTCTTCGTGCGGGTCGGCGCGGTGGTCCATGGCACGGGCCATGCGCAGCGTCAGCGCCAGAGAGCCCTCATGTTCCAGCACCAGGTCGGCGAGCACGTTCTGCATCAGCGGCTGCTGGTTCAGCACCTTCCCGAAGGCCGAGCGGATGGCGCAGTGGTGCAGCGCCTGGGCAACCGCGGCCCGCTGCCCGGCAGTGGAGCCGATCATGCAGTCGAAGCGCGTCATGGCCACCATGTCGATGATGGTGCGCACGCCGCGTCCTTCCTCGCCCACCATCCAGGCCAGCGCGCCGCGCAGTTCGGTTTCGCTGGACGCGTTCGACACGTTGCCCATCTTGCGTTTCAGGCGCAGCACCTGCAACGGGTTCTTGGTGCCGTCCGGCCGCCAGCGCGGCAGCAGGAAGCAGCTCAGGCCGCCAGGCGCCTGGGCCAGCACCAGGAAGGCGTCACACATCGGTGCCGACACAAAATACTTGTGACCCACCAGCTCGTAGGCCTGGCCCGGTCCCTCGGCACCCAGCGGGTACGCGCGCGTCGTGTTGGCGCGCACGTCGGAGCCACCCTGTTTTTCGGTCATCGCCATGCCGATGGTCAGGCCGGCCTTCTGCGTGTCGGGCACGTTGCGCGGGTCGTAGACGCGGGCCGTGATCTTCGGCTCCCACCGCGCGGCGAGGCCCGGCGTGTGGCGCAGCGCCGGGATGGCCGCGAAGGTCATGGTGATCGGGCAGCCGTGGCCGGCCTCGACCTGGGTCTGCAGGTAGGTGTGCGCCGCGCGGGCCACGTGGGCGCCGGCACGGGGGTCGGTCCAGGGCGAGCTGTGCAGGCCGTGCTCGATGGCGGTCTGCATCAGCCGGTGGTAGGACGGGTGAAACCGCACCAGATCGACGCGGTTGCCGAAGCGGTCGTGGGTGTCGAACTCGGGCGGGTTGCGGTTGGCCAGCGCGCCAAGCTCGATGGTCTCGGCCGAACCGGTGAGTTGCCCGAAGGCGGTCAAGGCGTCATGTGCCCAGCCGCCGCCTTCGCGCGCCACGCCGTCCACCAGCGCGGCGTCCTGTGTGTAGGGGTTGTAGTCCACCAGTTCGTTCGAGACATTGACCACCTCATGGGTCTGGGCCAGGTAGAGCGAGTCGCGCTTGAGGGTTTCCGGTGCGTTCATGGGGCGGTCTCCAGGACAGGGGCGGGACGTGCCCGCGACATCGGGACGCGCATGCGCACCCCGGACAAGAATGTTTGCCAGATGGCCTGGCCCGCTGCGTCGAAACGGCGCACGGCGGCAAAAAAAGCGTCGCGCGCGTCGGTGTCCACCAGCGGCGCGGGCAGCAGCGGGTCGAACACGCGCTCGTGGATGGCCTGATTGCCGAGGGTGAAGGCCTCGCGTGCCGCCATTTCGACCGACAAGAGCCCGGCGTCCCACGCATCGAGCGTGCGGGCATGGGTGCGGTAGCGTTCGTTCAGGGCTGCGCCGTCCCACAGCGCGCGGGCGGCGGCGTCGCGTCCGGGATCGAACCCACGCGCCACGAAGACGCTGAGGCCGGCGTCGGGCACCAGGCGGGCGAGGCGCTTGCGCAGGGCGCCCACGCCGCCCGCCAGGTTGTCCGGGCGCAGGTACAGGCCGCGCTCGAACTCCGCGAGTCCCAGCAGGCCGAACGCCCGCTCCCGGGCCCGCAAGGCCACACGGTCGCTGCGGCCCAGGCCACCTGCATGCACGGCGATCCAGTCGCCGCACCAGTCGCGCACCGGGGGCGCCGGGTTGCGCCAGGCGCTGACATCCAGAGCCAATGCCTGTGCGGCCGGTCCGAGCGTGTAACAGCCCCGCGCCGTTGCCACCAGAAACCCGCCCGCCGTGAGCCGCGCCAGCGCAACCCGGGTGCTGCTGTCCCGGATGCCCAGCAGTGCGCACGCGGCGATGGCATCGCGGGCGCTCAGCGTGCCGCCTTCCGCGCCGAGCAGCAGGTTCAGGATCAGGTGGCGGGGGGTGATGGCCATGCCACATGTTACGACCATTGGTGAACATTGCCAATGTCAGTTATAAATTTATGGAGCAAGCGGTGGAGGCGACGGCACCGGGTCACGCAGGACGACCTTGGGGTCGTGGCGTCGACGGGACCGGTTTTTCGGTGAATTTCATGTCTAAAACCGGGTGATTCCATCGTCGAATGGTCACCAGGCGCTATGAAAAAAAGAGTTGTCAGGTGCCCGCTGGTGCCCGGGGCGGGGCCGCCTGCTGGCGATCCCGGTGGTACAGTGCCCACGCCGTCGCGCATGCCCCCGCGCGACGCCCCAGCCCACAAGGAGCAAACCATGGCCGACCTCAAAGGCTCGCGCACCGAACAGTGTCTGAAAGACGCCTTGGCGGTGGAAGCGTTGGCGAATCGCCGGTATCTGTATTTCGCCCGCCAGGCGGACGTGGAGGGTCGCAGCGATGTGGCAGCCATGTTTCGTTCCACGGCCGAAGGCGAGACCGGCCACGCGCACGGGCATCTGGAGTTCCTGCAGGCCGCCGGCGACCCGGCCACGGGCTTGCCCATCGGCACAACGCGCCGCAACCTCGAATCGGTCGTGGCCAGCGAACTTCACGAGTATTCGGACATGTACCCCGCGATGGCCCGGACCGCCCGCGAAGAAGGCTTTGATGACATCGCCGACTGGTTCGAAACGCTGGCCAAGGCCGAACGCTCGCACGCGATGCGCTTTCAGAAGGCGCTGGACGAATGGAGCGATTGACCGGGCCGGGCTGCCCATGGGTTGCGAATCGTTGTTGCCGGCGCTTGCGGCGCAGGGGCTACGCGCCGACACGGTGGTCTGGCATACTTCCCATTGACATGGATCAACGGAGCTGCAACGAGTCACCCTATGCCCGGCCGGTGTTCTTGACCCGCAGGCCGCTCAAGCGTCCAATGTCGCACGCCAAATGTCTTTTTACCTCGTCACGGAGTCTGTCCAAATGACCAAGTCGCTTTTCTCCCTTGCCACCGCATCGGCCGTCCTGGCCCTGGTCAGCATCAGCCCGGCCCAGGCCGCCGTCGATGCCGACGCTGCGCAGTTGTTGTTCAAGAAGAACGACTGCACCAAGTGCCACGCGGTGGACAAGTCCAAGAAGGGTCCGTCCCTGCAGAAGATCGCCGCCAAGTACAAGGGCAAGGCCGACGGTGAAGAGAAGGTCATCAAGAACATGACCACGAGCCCGAAGGTCAAGCTTGACGATGGAACGGAAGAAGAGCACAAGGCCATCAACACCAAGGATCAGGCCGCGATCAAGAACCTGGCGCAGTGGATTCTGTCGCAGTAAGGTCGCCCGTCGGCATGTCGGATTCGTCGCAACGGTTGGCATCCAGTCCGTTCGGTCACCCGATCCGGTGTTGAGTCCCTGAAGATCGCCGACATGCCCAGCATCCATCCAAGGCGCGGTAGTTGATATCGCGCCTTGTTCTTTTCCGGAACACCGTCATGCATTTCCATCCGTTTTCGCGGCGCCTGAGCCAGCTGGCCGGCGTTCTTGTCCTGCTCGGTGCGGGCCTGTGCCTGCCAGGGCTGGCGCAAACCCCCGCCGCGGCGCCTGCGGCATCACCCGCGCCCGCCAAGTCGCTCGACAACGCCACCTGCCTGAGCTGCCACGATGGCAAGAAGGGCAAGCTGGAGGTGCCCGTCGCCGACGGCAAGCCGCGAAAACTCGCCAGCGTGGCGCCGGATGCCTTTGCAAAAGGTGTGCACGCCAAGATGGACTGCGTGGCCTGCCACACCGATATCACCGACAACGCCGACAAAGGCAACCAGCATGCGCGCGAAGCGGGGCAGCCGCCGAAGAAGGTCGATTGCGCCGGCTGTCACCAGAACCTGTGGGAGCAGGCCCAGAAGGACGGAACCGCCAAGAGCCGGCCGGGTCTGGGTGTGGTGGCCGACAACATCGCCGCGTACAAGAAGTCGTTCCACGCGCGTCCCAATGCCGACGACAAGACCCGGCCCAACGCGTCGTGCGACAACTGCCACAGCACGCACAGCTTCAATGTGCCGCCCAAGGGCACGCCCCAGCATGACCAGTTCCGCTTGGGCATTTCCAAGGCCTGCGGAGAAAAATGCCACACCGACCAGCTCGACACCTACTCGGGCTCGGTGCATGGCAAGGAAAGCCTGGAAAAGAAGAACGCCAAGGCGGCGGTGTGTTCCGACTGCCACAGCGCGCACGCGGTGTCCAACTCCTCGGGTGATCCGTTCAAGCTCGCCGTCACCGGCAAATGCGGCAGCTGCCACGAGGAAAAGTACAAGACCTACAAGGCCACCTACCACGGGCAGATCAACACCCTGGGCTATACCAACACGGCCAAATGCTTCAACTGCCACGGTAGCCACGACATCCTGCGGGTCAAGGACCCCGAATCCAGGGTATCGCCGGACAACCGCCTGAAGACCTGCCGCGAATGCCACAACGGCAAGAAGGGCGTCGGCGAGGCGCCTGCCGGCTACGCGACCTTCGAGCCGCACGGGCATGTGCATGATTTCGACCGGTTCCCGCAGATCTGGATCGCGTGGCAGATCATGGTGCAGCTGCTGGTGGGCACCTTCGCCTTCTTCTGGCTGCACACGATCCTGTGGTTCTTCCGCGAGTTCAAGGAACGCCGCAAGCTGGGCAGCGGCCACCGGGTCCGGCTCGATGCCGTGCCCGAGCACCTGCGCGGCAAACATGTGCGGCGCTTCAGCCCGGTCTGGCGGGTGGCCCACCTGACCTTCGCGCTGAGCCTGATGATCCTGACGCTGACCGGCATTCCGTTGTTCTACCCGGATGCGCCGTGGGCCCAGCCGTTGATGGCGGCGCTGGGGGGGCCGCACAACGCAGGCATCATCCACCGGGTGAACGCGGTCATCTTTGCCGGCGTCTTCTTCTGGCACCTGTTCTACCTGGCCTGGACGCTGGGTCGCAACTGGAAGAACTTCAAGATCTTCGGCCCCAACTCGCTGGTTCCCAACCTGCAGGACGGGCGGGACATGCTCGCCATGTTCAAGTGGTTCTTTGGCAAGGGCCCGCGGCCGACGTTCGACCGTTGGACCTACTGGGAGAAGTTCGATTACTGGGCGCCGTTCTGGGGCGTGACCATCATCGGCGTCAGCGGCCTGATCATGTGGCTGCCGGGTTTCTTCGGTTCCTTCCTGCCGGGCTGGATCTTCAACGTGGCGGCCATCTTCCACGCCGAGGAAGCCTTCCTGGCGGTGGTGTTCCTGTTCACGGTGCACTTCTTCAACAACCACTTCCGTCCGGACAAGTTCCCGCTGGACGTGGTGATGTTCACCGGCACTTTCTCGCTGGAGGAGTTCAAGGAACAGCATGCCGTGCAGTACCAGCGGCTGGTGGACAGCGGTGAACTGGAGAAGTACCTGGTCGATCCGCCCTCGGCGGCCAAGCTCGCGGCTTCGAAGGTGCTGGGCTTCACGCTGATCGTGATCGGCCTGACCCTGCTGACCATGGTCGGCATCGGGTTCTTCACCGGACCTTGATGCCGATCAGCCCGGATGGCGTGGATTCACGATCCAATGCCATCCGTGGGGTCAGGCATCCTGGCGGTCACCCGGTACATCAACAGTCAGACATGGCCATCATCGAAACCTATGCAGACACGGTTGACGCCATGTGGCTGGCCTGCCGTGTAGGCGGCTTTGGTGTATCGTGCGACCTCGTCCGGAACTGCGGCGGCGCAGCGCGCCCTGTCTGGCTGCTGAACGCCGGCAACGGCACGCTCAACGATTGGCCTGTGGCGGCGCCAGCGGCGCGCGCAGGCCACTGAAAAGGGTTTTTGTGAGTCCCAAAGAAACTGTCACCGTCGCCCGAACCGATCTGGCCCCCGCGGGCGACCCATTGCAGGCCATCGCCATCCCCAAGTACCTTCAGGACACCTACTGGTGGGCCTACCTGCATCCCAACGCGGTGCGGGTGTTCGAACGCCAGTGGCTGGTCAACCTGATCCTGTGGGGCAATTTCGCGCGGCTGCGTGACGCCGCGCTGGCGGAGATGGGCGACGTGATCGAGGGCAAGGTGCTGCAGGTCGCCTGCGTCTACGGCGACTTCACCGAGAAGCTGGTCGATCGCCTGGCGCAGGGCGCCAGCCTGGACGTGATCGACGTCGCGCCGATCCAGATCAAGAACCTGCACCACAAGCTGAAGAATCAGCGCCAGGTGTCGGTGTTGCGCCAGGATTCCACCGCGATGGAGTTCGAAGACGCGAGCCACGACACGGTGGTGGTGTTCTTCCTGCTGCATGAGCAGCCCGCCGACGCGCGGCGAAAGACCATCGCCGAGGCGCTGCGCGTCACGCGGCCCGGCGGCAAGGTCGTCTTTGTCGACTACCACAAGCCGGTGGCGGCCAGTCCGTTCCGGTACCTGATGGTGCCGATCCTGAGCACGCTGGAACCCTTCGCGCTCGACCTGTGGCGCGGCGAGATCACCGACTGGCTGCCCGAGGGCCTGTTGCCTGCGAAGGTCGAGAAAGAACTCTACTTCGGCGGTCTGTACCAGAAGGTCGTGATGACCCGCTGACCGGGCCCGCGCGCTGCGCGGCGGGTGCGTCGGTCCGGTTCAGACGTCCGTTGCCAGCCCGAATGGGCGCCACAACGCCCACTCATCTCCCGGCGCCGACTCGATGAACAGGCGCTGGCCGGTGGCCGGGTGCTCCAGTTCCAGCCGCAGCGCGTGCAGCCACAGCCGCTGCAGTCCCAGCAGGGCGGCCACGGCCCGGTTCAGCGGCCCTTTGCCGTGCGTGGCGTCGCCGAGGATCGGATGCGCGATGTGCTTGAGGTGACGCCGCAACTGGTGGCGCCGGCCGGTCAGCGGCATCAACTCGACCAGCGCACACCGCGTGGCGCTGAACCGCCCGCCGGCCAGCGGCAGCTGGACGTGTCGCAGCGTCCGGTAGCGCGTGAGCGCCTGCTGGGGCTCGTCCGTGGCGGTGGATCGAGGCCGCGGGTCGTCGCGCATGCGCCGCAACGGGTGGTCGATCAGGCCTTCGGCCCCGCACCAGCCGCGCACCATGGCCTGGTAGGTCTTTCGGATGGCATGGCCTGTCTCGAACTGCTGTCCGAGGGCGCGCGCGGTGTCGGCATCCAGCGCGAACAGCAGCACGCCGCTGGTGCCCTTGTCCAGCCGGTGCGCCGGCCAGACCGCGCGGCCGAGCTGCTCGCGCAGCATCTGCAACGCGAAGCGCGTCTCGCCCGCGTCCAGCCCGGTGCGGTGCACCAGCAGCCCCGGTGGTTTGGCGACCGCTGCAAGATAATCGTCGAGGTAAAGGATCTCCAGCATGCTGTTTCTATTGTCCCCCGCCAAGTCGCTGGACTTCTCGCCGCCGCAACCCGGTCTGGCGCACACTTCGCCCGTGTTCGCCAGAGACGCGGCTGAACTGATCGGGGTGCTGCGCCAGAAAAGCCCGCAGCAGATCGCCAGCCTGATGCAGCTGAGCGATGCCCTCGCCACCCTGAACGTGGCGCGGTATGAAGCCTGGCGGGCGCGCGCCACCGCCCGCAATGCCAAGCAGGCGGCGCTGGCCTTCAACGGCGATGTCTACGGCGGGCTGGACGCCGCCTCACTCGGCGCGGACGACCTGGGCTGGGCACAGCAGCACCTGTGCATCCTCAGTGGCCTGTATGGCGTGCTGCGCCCGCTGGACCGCATCCAGCCCCACCGACTGGAGATGGGCACCCGGCTCGCCACCGACCGGGGCGACAACCTGTACCGGTTCTGGGGCACGCGCATTGCCGAGCACCTCAACCGCCGGCTGGCGGCGGACCGCACGCCGGTGCTGGTCAACCTGGCCTCGCAGGAGTACTTCAAGTCGGTGGACCGCTCGGTGCTCAAAGGGCGTGTCATCGAGTGCGTGTTCGAGGAAGGCCAGGGTGGCCGGTACAAAGTGGTTTCGTTTTTCGCCAAACGCGCCCGGGGGCTGATGGCCCGCTTCGCCACACAGCACCGGATCAGCACGCCGCGGCAGCTGGAGGGCTTCGACCTGGAAGGCTATGCCCATGCCCCGGCCGCCTCGGCGCCGGACCGGCTGGTGTTTCGCCGCAGCGTCGCCTGAAAGACTGCCCGAGCCCATGAATCAGATCAAAATGGGCCCCATCCCAGCGTCAAACGGCCACAAGCAGCTATGAAAATCAAAGCAAACGGTATTCGCATCGAAGTCGAAGACACCGGCGCCGACGGCACGCAGAACGAGCGTCCGGTGGTGCTGCTGATCATGGGCCTGGGGATGCAGCTCGTCGCTTGGCCACCGGCCCTCGTGCAGGCGCTGGTGGACGCGGGCTACCGCGTGGTGCGCCACGACAACCGCGACATCGGCTTGTCCGAACACTTCGACCACCTGGGCGTGCCCAATCTCATGTGGGCGGGGCTGAGGCACCGGCTGGGATTTGCGCCGCGCGCGCCCTACACCCTCGCCGACATGGCGGCCGATGCCGACGGCGTGTTGCAGGCGCTGGGCATCCGGCGCGCGCACATTGTCGGGGTCAGCATGGGCGGCATGATCGCGCAGCGCCTGGCGATCGCCGCACCGCACCGGGCGATCAGCCTGACCAGCATCATGAGTTCCAGCGGCGCGCGCGGCCTGCCCAGCGCCAAACCGCCGGTGCTCAAGGCCCTGCTGGCCCGGCCCGCGAGCAGCGCGCCCGCGGATGTGGTGGAGCACTACATCAAGCTCTACACCGTCATCGGCAGCCCCGACTTCGTCGTGCACGAGGCCGAACTGCGCGCGCGTATTCTCGCCGGCATCACGCGCAGCTACCGGCCGGTGGGCACCATGCGCCAGATGCTGGCCATCATGGCCGATACCCACCGCGCGCGCGAGCTGAGGCGCATCCAGTGCCCCACGCTGGTGGTGCACGGCAAGGCCGACCCGCTGGTGCCGCTGGCCTGTGGCCAGGACACGGCCCGGCGCATTCACGGCGCCCGATTCGAAGCCATCGCCGGCATGGGGCACGATCTGCCCCCCGGCGTGGTCCAGGAAATCCTGCGGGTTCTGCTGCCCCACCTGCGCGAGGCCTCGGCATGAGCGACCATCCCTCACAGCCGGGCGGCCACGGTACCGACAACCGCGCCGAGCACTCCCAGCTCGGCAAGGCCTCGGTCTATGTGGACCGGTACGACCCCAGCCTGCTGTTTCCCATTCCTCGCGCGGGCGCGCGGGCCGAGATCGGCATCCCGGGTGCGCCGCGCTTCTTCGGCGCCGACCTCTGGACCGCCTACGAGCTGGGCTGGCTGAACCCGCGCGGCAAGCCACAGGTGGCGCTGGCCCACATCGTGGTGCCTTGTGAAAGCACGCACATCATCGAGAGCAAGTCGTTCAAGCTCTACCTCAACAGCTTCAACAACACGCGCTTCGCCAGCGTCGACGAAGTGCGCGAGCGCCTGCGTGCCGACCTCGGCGCCGCCATCTGGCAGGGTGGGCCGGTGCGCGCGGGTGTCGGTGTCAGGCTGCTCGGCCCCGAGCAGTTCGATCTGGAGCCGATCCACGAGCTCGACGGCCTGAGCCTGGACCGGCTCGACATCGAATGCACCCGCTACACGCCCGCGCCGGAACTGCTCCGCTCCGCCACCGACGAGCAGCCGGTGAGCGAGGTGCTGGTCAGCAACCTGCTCAAGAGCAACTGCCTGGTGACCGGCCAGCCCGACTGGGGCGCCGTGCAGATTGCCTACAGCGGGCCGCAGATCGACCAGGAAGGCCTGCTGCAGTACATCGTGAGCTTTCGCAACCACAACGAATTCCACGAGCAGTGCGTGGAGCGCATGTTCATGGACATCTGGACCCGCTGCAAGCCGGTGAAGCTGACGGTGTACGCGCGCTACACGCGCCGCGGCGGCCTGGACATCAGCCCGTTCCGCACCAGCCATCCGCAGCCGCTACCGGCCAACGTGCGCACGGCGCGGCAGTGAATGCCCTGCCACTGGATTGCTCCCGAGAGTAGAGCTGAAAGCGACCATTTGACGAAGAGAAATGGCCGTTTCATTTCAAAATCGACGGCTGCATTTCACAACGCCAGATGCGTGCCAGGATTTCTGCGTTGATCTGTCGAATGCCCTTGCCGAGCCCACGCGCGATGCGGTGGGGTCGTAGCGGCTGCGTGGCGCTGCTGTGCGCCCTGTGTGTCCAGTCGGCCAGTCTGGCGCAGCGCGCGACGGATCCGCCGCCCGTGCCGCGCCGGGTCTCGATCGGAGTCCTGGCCGTGCTGGATCATGAGGAGACCCAAGACCAGTGGCAGCCGTTGCTGGATCGGCTGGCCGCGGGGCTTCCAGGCCTCCAATTGGAATTGCAGACGCTGGAACCCGCTGCACTTGACGAGGCCTTGCGCCTGCACCGCCTGGACTTTGTCATCACCAACCCTGGGCACTACGTCTTGCTGGAATCGCGTCATGGCGCCTCCCGACTGGCCACGCTGATGCCGGCTGAGGCGGGTGACCCCGGGCACACGGTCGGGTCGGCGGTGGTGGTGCGCTCGGATACGCGGGGCATCGACGATCTGGCGTCGCTGAAGGGTCGCCGGGTGGCCGCCGTCGCTGAAGAGGCTTTCGGGGGCTACCGCCTGGTGGCCGAACAGTGGATGCGCAGCGGTATCGACGCCGAAGCAGGCGATGTGCGTCGGGTCTTTACCGGCTATCCGATGCACAGTGTCGTGGAAGCCGTGTTGTCCGGACAGGCCGATGCGGGGATCCTGCGAACCTGTCTGCTGGAACGCCTGGAACAGGACGGACGGGTCGCGCCCGGTGCGCTGCGGGTCGTCGCACCCCTGCAGGATGAGCGCCTGCACTGCCGCAGTTCGACCCGACTCTTTCCCGGTTGGGCCTTTGCGGCGTTGCCCCATGTCCCGCCCGAGCTGGCCCGCGAGGTGACTCTGGCGCTGCTCATGTTGCCACCCGACGAACAGGGAACCCGCTGGTCGGTGCCGGCTGACTACCAGCGGGTGCATGAGGTGCTGCGGACGCTGGAGGTCGAGCCTTATGCCTTCCTGCGGGCCACGCGCTTGCAGTCGCTGGCCCAGCGGTACTGGTTTCTGGTGGGTGGGGTGGTGGCGTTGCTGACGCTGGGGTTTCTTTACACCTTGCATGTGGAGGCTCTGGTTCGACGCCGCACCGCCGAATTGCGGCGCACGTTGCACGAACGCGACGTGCTGGCCCAGGTCCATGAAAAGGATCGGGACGCGATGAACCACCTTTCCCGGCTGTCCATCCTGGGTGAGCTTTCGGCGACGCTGGGCCACGAACTCAACCAGCCGCTGGCCACCATTGCCAACTACGCCAGTAGCGCCCAGCGACGCCAGCGCCAGGGGCGTCTGAGCGGCGCCGCGCTTGAACAGGCGCTGGCGGACATCGGTACCCAGGCGGAGCGCGCGGCGCAAATCCTGGATGGTATTCGCGCACTGGCGCGCCGCCGCGCGCCGCAGCGTCGGCCGTGCAGGCCGGCCCAACTGGTTCGCGAGGCGGTCGCGCTCATGCAGGGGCTGCAGCCACAGGCCGGCACGGTGCGCGTGGATGTTCCGCCGGAGGCCGAGTCCTTGACGATTCTGGCCGATCCCTTGCAGATTCAGCAGGTTCTGCTGAATCTGCTCAAGAACGCGCTCGACGCCCACCGAGGGCTTGATGCGCCGCTCGCCGTGGTGTGCCGCGTCTCCCGCCGCGAGGGTCAGGTCTGCGTGGCCGTGGAGGATGCAGGGCCGCCGCTATCGCCGGCCGATCGGGCGCGCCTGTTCGAGCCCTTTTTCACCACCAAGCCGGAAGGCCTCGGCCTGGGCCTGACCATTTGCCGCGGAATTGTTGAATCCCATGGCGGTTCGCTGTTGGCTCGGGCGCTGGATCCCGATGGCAAGCGCGGTGGCATGATCTTTGAAGTCTGGTTGCCGCTGGATGGTACTTCGACCGTTGTGACACACAAGGAGGGGCCCGCTTGAATACCATGCCCGATCCCACTGTCCACGTTGTGGATGACGACGCACCGTTTTTGCGCTCGGTGCTGTTCATGCTGGAAGGCTGCGGCTACGAGGTGGTCGGTCACAGTTCCGCCGAAGCATTTCTCGCCGCTGCGCCACAACCCGGGCCAGCCGGCGGTTGTCTGCTGCTGGACATCCGCATGCCCCGCCTGAGCGGACTGGCCTTGCAGCGGCACCTCGCGGACTCCGGATCGGCCTGGCCCGTGGTTTTCATGACAGGCCACGGCGACATCGAGCAGGCCGTGCAGGCGATGAAAGGGGGCGCCATCGATTTCCTGCCCAAGCCCTTTCGGGAGCAGACGATGCTGGATGCGGTCGCGCGGGCCGTCGAGGTCAGCCAGACGCACCAGCGGTGGCGCCAGCGGCAGGACGAGGCGCGCGAGGTGCTGGAGCGCCTGTCGCCACGGGAGCTTGAAGTGGCGCGCCACCTTGCTTTGGGGCAGTCAAACAAGGAGGTCGCCCGGGCGCTCGACATCAGCGACCACACGGTGCATGTGCACCGCCAGCACATCACCGAAAAGACCGGCAGTGGCCACGCTGCCGATCTGGCACGGCTTCTGCTGCGAGCGGATCCGGGCGCTCTGGACAGCTGAGTCGCAGGTGCGGGGACACGGAATCAGCGATTCGGGGGTGCAGCGGCACGTTCAGCCGCAGCGGCCGCCTTGAGTTCTGCGGCCATCAGGCGCTGTTTTTCCGCCAAGGGGGGGAACGGTCCGTACTTGTGCTGATCGGCGGAGCCGAGCAGGTAAGGCGGGAACGCGGCGTCCACGGGTTTGTTCCAACGTGCGGGAAAGTCAGCTTCAAGCTGGGGTTTGACCGGGCGTGGTCGGGACACCATGAATGCAGCCACGTCGTACGCCTCGTCGTCGCTCAGCTGCGGCGTGAGGTGCGTGGTACCCAATGGCATGTTGTGTTTGACGAACCGCGTGGCCATGGCCAGCCGGTTCATGCCGGCGCCGGTGTTGAAACTGTCCGCACCCCACAACGGGGGGAAGGTGTAGCCTTGGGCGTCCCCGGGTTTACCGACGCGCTGGCCTGCGCCATCCGGGCCGTGGCACACCGCGCACTTGGCGGCATACACCACCTGGCCGGCTTCAGGGCTCGCCCGCCGGTTCGGCATCTTCGACAGCATCGTTCCTGCCCCCTCAATGGTGGCGCCCACCGGAACGCCTTGGGAGAGAAAGGCGATGTAGGCGACATAGGCCTTCATTTCGCGCGAATCCAGTGGCAGGGGTTTCCCGTTCATGCTGCGTTGCATGCATCCGTTGACGCGGTCTTCAACCGTGCTGATGTCATCTTCACGGGCCCGGTACTGGGGAAAGACGGCGCTGACCCCGACCCAGGGCATGGCATACGGTTTGGTGGCTTCGGCGGAATGGCACGAGGTGCAGGCCAGGTTGTTGCCGGAGAAGCGCCGGCGCGGGTCGGACACCTCGGGGCCGACGTGGGCGTAGGTGCGCGTCGCGAGCTGCTGGCCGTAGACCACCAGGTCGCGTTGGGGTCCGGCCGGCAACTTGGCCAGATCAGGGACTTCCCGGCCCACCAGCTGGACGGGTGCGTCGGGTGCCCCGAAAGCGGTGCCACAGAGCAGGGCGGTGGCGCCTGCGATCCAGGCAAGGCGGGTGCGGACGAGCGGATGCGGGGTCAAGCGGTTCATGTGGGACTCCTGAGGTTGTTTCACATGCCTTCATGCTAGGCATGCGCCGTCAGGTCGAACAGAACCGGATCGGGCTAAGCGGCTAGCCTATTCAGGCTATGGACACCTGGTTGGAACAGGAAAAACTGGATCGGAAACAGCCTGGCGGAGCGGCTCAGACGGCCGCCGGCGGGTCAGCGCTGCCGCACCGCCGGGTCACCTGGCGCCCAGTTCCTGCGCCAGGCTGATGGCTCGTTGTGCAGCGGGCGACAGCGTGCGCTCCTTCAGCCAGATCGCATGCACATCGGCAAATGGGGTGTCGATTTCCTGTGTTGCCAGGCGGCACAAGCTGTTTGGGTGTGCGTCGCCGACCGAGCGGGTGAGCAGGGCCAGCACATCGGTGTGCTGCGCCAGATGCACCAGCGTGGCGAGGTCGTCGCATTCCACAGCCAGCGGGAAGTCGGCATGGCTCCTGAAACCGTAGGCCAGAGCCACGTGGTCCATCAGTGCCGGGGAGATGGCAATGGTGGCAACGCCGTAACGCCGGATCGCCTCGGCGTCGACTCCCTGCATCTGCACCAGCGGGTGGTCGATGCGGCCGTAGAAGGCGCCGATCTGCCTGCCCACCGATACCATGGCGTAGCGCGCCTGCGGCGGAACCAGGCGCGGGTCGCCAAGGCAGAAATCGATCGCCTGGGCATTGAGTTGGCCCAAGAGCGCTGGCAGGTTGCCCAGCCGTACCCGCGTCACCAGCCTGGGGCTGTTGCGGCGAAGGCGGCTCAGCAGTTCGGGGACGATGACAGTGGCGGGCACCGGGGCCGCTCCCAGGGTGATTTCTCCAGCATCGCCCTGGCGGATCAGATCCACGTCGTACTGGAGGTTGCGCGCGTCGAGCACCAGGTTGCGCGCCCGGGACAGCACCATCTCGCCGGCGGGTGTCAGGCTGGCGCCTTTGGCGCCTCTTTCGAACAGTTTCACACCCATGCGGCCTTCCAGCATCTGGATGCTGCGGCTGAAGGCGGCCTGGCTCAGGTGCATGCGTTCGGCGGCTGCCGCAAAGCGGCCTTCTTCGGCGAGAGCGATGAAATGGGTCAGTCGCCGGATTTCCATGGGGATATTCCTTGTGATGCGAAAAACGCAATCAATCCTATTGCATTTTGCATTGGACGCAATTCGTTTGACACACGAAACTCGCCAAGAGCAGTGCTGCTGATTGACCGCGATGGCGTGCTCCCACATGGAAATTCGTTGCCGTTGAGCTCATTGCGGGGCACCGTTGTCACGCTGTCGCACAATGGATGAACAGGAAGGAACGAACCATGAACAAGCGAAATTTTCTGGTCACAGCGGCCACTCAGGCCGCATACCGCATGTTGGCAAGTGGCTGCACCACCACCGGCGGGGCCTCGGGCGATCCGGCCGCGAGGCGGCAGGCGGGCAACCTGAGCCTGAACGGCAACCGCATCACGCCGCTGGACCTGTAGGACCACTTGATGCCCACCTGATGCGTCCGCCGGCCCGAACGCTGTTTTCATGAGTACGTCCGCCCCGCCCCATGTCGGTCAACCGACCCGCAACCAGATCCTGCTGGCGAAGGTGGTCTGGGTGTCGATGATCCTTTTCGTTCTGGCGGGTGTGGCGTGGTACGGTCTTTCGGGGGAGGTTCTGATGCGGGTCTGGCACAACCTGATCGAACGCCCCGGCGGTCCGATGACCTTCCGCTTCGTTCTGCAGCCCATCATGGCGACGATCGCCGCGGTGCTGGCGGGGGTCCGCGACGCGCGAGCCGGTCGCAACCCCTACCTCTGGACGATTCTCAGTGATCCGGCGCAGCGGCTCTCGCGCCTGCAGGAAGGCCTGGTGGCCACCGCACGGATTGTTCTTCTGGGTCTGGTGATGGACAGTATTTACCAGTATCTGGTGTTCGATTATTTCCATCCCGCCGAGGCCGCCATCATCTCGTTGCTGCTGGCTTTTGTGCCCTATCTGATTCTGCGCGGCCCCATCGCGCGCGTCGCGGCCTGGTGGTTCAGCCGGCCCGCGGCCGGACCAGGCCGCTGAGCGTCCGGGTGTGCAGGCAGTCATGAATATGAAATCCCGGATCGATCAGCTTCGCGACTCGGCCCGGCACCTGAAACCCCGGCGCAGCCACATGACGGCCGATCTGATCGCCGGGCTGACCTTCGCGGTGGTCAACGTGCCGCAGGCCATGGGCCACGCGCTGCTGGCGGCGGTGAACCCCTTGTTCGGCATCTACACCCTGATGGTGGCGGTGCCGGTCGGCGCCATTTTCAGCAGTTCGGTTTTCATGAATGTGTCGACCACCGGGGCGCTGTCCGTGGCGGCGGGCGCGGTGCTGATCGACATTCCGCCGGGCCAGCGGGCCGAAGCGCTGGTGGTGCTGGTGCTGATGGTGGGGGTGTTCCAGCTGCTGGCCGGCCTGTTCCGGCTGGGCTTTGTGATCCGCTTCGTCTCCAACGCGGTGATGACCGGCTTTCTCAACGGCGTCGCCGTGCTGATCATCCTGGGCCAGCTGAGCGACCTCACCGGTTACCGGAGCAGCTTCTCCAACCGTGTGGCCCAGTCGCTGGACCTGCTGTTGCACCTGGGCCAGATCGATCCGCAGGCCTCCGCCATCGGCCTGCTCACGCTGGGTTTGATCGGGTTGCTGCTGTGGTTGCCGGCCACGCGGCGCTTTGCCTTCATCATCGCCATCGCGGCGGCGACCTTGTCGCTGATCGTTCTGAACCTGCCGGCTCTGTCCACCGCGACCCATTTCTCCGCCGTACCCACCGTGGGCGGCCTGTCGGCCATCCCGCGCGAGCTGCCCGGTCTGGCGCTGCCACAGCTGTCACTGGTCTGGTCGCTGTGGCTGCCGGCCCTGTCGATCGCGATCATCGGCCTGGTGCAGGGCGCCGGCGTCAGCCAGGGCACGCCGAACCCGGACGGCCGCTACCCCGACGTCTCGCGCGACTTCCTGGGTCAGGGCGCCGCCAACATGGCCACCAGCCTGGTCGGCGGGCTGCCGGCGGGCGGTTCGGTCTCGGGCACGGTGCTGGTGATGGGCGCGGGCGCCCGATCGCGCTGGGGCAACATCTTCGTCGGGCTGTTCGTGGCGCTGATCGTTCTGCTGGCCGGGCCGCTGGTGGAGCGGGTGCCGATGCCGGCGTTGGCCGCGCTGCTGATCGTGGCCGGCATTCAGGGCCTGCGCCTGGAGCAGGCGGCAGTGGTCTGGCAGGCGGGCCGGATCTCCAAGGTCAGCATGATCGTCACCTTTGTCGCGATCCTGCTGGTGCCGTTGCAGTTCGCGGTGCTGTTCGGGGTGGCCCTGAGCATCCTGCTCAACACCGTCCGCCAATCGAACAAGGTCACCGTCACGCAGTGGGTGCTGCAGCCGCAGGGGTTTCCGCTGGAGCAGACGCCGCCCCGGCAGCTGCCCAGCCACCGGCTCACGCTGCTGCACGTCTACGGCAGCCTGTCCTTCGCCGCCGCCCGCAACCTTGAAGAGATGCTGCCGGAAGTCGGCGACGCCACCCACGCCGTGGTGGCCATCAACCTGCGTGGCAAGAGCGACATCGGCAGCACCTTCGTGACCGTGCTGCAGCGCTACGCGCAGGCGCTGGCCCGGCGCAACAGCCAATTGATGCTGGTGGGCCTGGACCCGGCGGTTCGCGCGCAACTGGCCAAGACCGGTGTGCTGAAGCTGATCGGCGAGGAAAACGTCTTCATCGCGACGCCGCAGATCGGCGAGGCGTTGAACCAGGCGGTGGCGGCGGCCAACGCCTGGCTGGAGGCGTCGTCGGCCCCGTCCATCGCCAGGCCCGCTGCGCAGGGCAGTCGGCCGCCCGATGCCCGTGAGGGCCGTGCTGGCGACTCGCCGGGACATGAAGATGGTTTCTGACAGGGGGCTGCCATGAGCGATCAACCCGACAGCGGGCCATCCGGCCGGTTTGAGGTCCGCGTGTCGGCGGACAGCCATTTCGCCTGGATCCGCACCCGCCTGGCGGTGGAGAACACGATGCTGGCCTACCTTCGAACGTCGGTCTCGCTGATCGGCTTCGGTTTTGCCATCGTCCAGTTCCTGCACAACACCCAGGCGCTTCCCGGCGCGCTTGCCCCGCGCTTTCCGGAGGCCCCCTTGTACCTGGGGCTGGCGTTGATCGGCTGCGGCATCGTGGTCGCGATCATCGCGCTGTTCGACTTCCGCCGGACGGTGAAATACCTGTGGAGTGGCGACTACGCAGCCATCGCGGGCATGACCGTCGAAGGCCACAAGACGCCGCTCTACGCGGTCGGCGCCATTCTGGTCCTCATCGGACTGTTCGCTTTCTTCGCCGTGCTGCTGCGCTTTCAATGAGGATCGTCCCTTGTCTACGCCCACCGAACCGCTGAACCTGGGCCATGAACACCGCCATGCCTGAATTCGCCCATACCGAGCCGACCTGTCCGCCGCTGGGCCCGCACACGCCCCCGGGCTTTCACCTGCTGGCCAAACCCAGCGGCTCGGCCTGCAACATCGACTGCACCTATTGCTTCTTCCTGTCCAAGGAGGCGCTCTACCCGAACGACAAGCACCGCATGTCCGAGGCCACGCTGGAGGCCTACATCCGGCAGTTGCTGGAATCGCACCGCGTGCCGCAGGTCACGGTGGCCTGGCAGGGCGGCGAGCCCACGCTGATGAAGCTGGAGTTCTTCCGTCACGCGGTCGAATTGGTCGAAAAGCACCGCCGTCCCGACCAGATCGTGCAGCACACCTTTCAGACCAATGGCCTGCTGATCGACGACGAGTGGTGCGTCTTCTTCAAACAGCACAATTTCCTCGTGGGCCTGAGCGTGGATGGCCCGCGCGAACTGCACGACACCTACCGCCGCGACCGCCGTGGCCAGGGCACCTTCGACCTGGTGATGCGGGGCTGGCGCTGCCTGCGCCAGCACGGGGTGGACTTCAACATCCTGTGCACCGTCAACGCTGCCAACCAGCAGCATGGCCGGGCGGTCTACCGCTTCTTCCGCGACGAGTTGAAGGCGAAATGGGTGCAGTTCATCCCGATCATCGAGCGTGCCACCGAGCAGACCATCCAGATCGCCAACAAGGGTTGGAGCGAGCAGCCCGGCAAGCAGCGCCTGCTGTACACGCAGACCGGCAGTCTGGTGACCGAGCGCACGGTCGGCGCCGAGGCCTACGGCCAGTTTCTCGTCGACATCTTCGAGGAATGGGTGCGCCGCGATGTGGGCCAGGTCTACGTGCAGCTGTTCGATGTCACGCTGGAGGCCTTCTTCGGCCGCCACCTGCTGTGTATCCATGCGCCCACCTGCGGCTACGGCCCGGCACTGGAGCACAACGGCGATCTCTATTCGTGTGATCACTTCGTCGAGCCCAAATACAAGTTGGGCAACATTCACCAGACGCACATGCTGGAGCTGGTGGCGTCCGACGCCCAACGCCAGTTCGGCCAGGACAAGCGCGACTCGCTCACCCAACAGTGCCGAAACTGCAAGGTGCTCAACTGGTGCAACGGCGGCTGCCCCAAGGACCGCTTTGCGCTGTCGCGGGACGGTGAGCCGGGCCAGAACTACCTGTGCCCGGGGTTCGAGCGGTTCTTCAACCACACCGGGCCGACGTTCAACGTGATGGTGCAACTGCTGCGCCAGAGGCGCCCGCCGTCCGACATCATGGCCGCGGTCGCCGAGCAGGATGCCCAACGCGGCCCCTACCAGCCGTGTCCGTGCGGGAGTGGCAGGAAGTTCAAGTTCTGCCATGGCGACAAGGCGCCGGTGTCGCCGTTCAGCGGTGTCGACCTTGGAACGGCGGTGCCATGACGGGTACGTGTTTTTTTGGAGCCGGGCAGCCCGTCGGCGGCCCGTAATTTGTGTCAGTAGCGTAAACAAGGAGAAACGAACATGGCAGACAAGAAACCCAACATGCTGATCCTCTGGGGCGACGACGTGGGCTGGTGGAACATCAGCTACAACAGCCGCGGCCAGATGGGCTACCGCACCCCCAACATCGACCGGGTGGGCAACGAGGGTGTGGCCTTCACCGACTACTATGCCCAGCAGAGCTGCACCGCCGGCCGCGCGGCGTTCATGACCGGGCAGAACCCAATCCGAACCGGCCTGACCAAGGTCGGCATGCCGGGCGCCACCAACGGCCTGCAGGCCGAAGACCCGACGATCGCCGAACTGCTCAAGCCCCTGGGCTACGCAACCGGCCAGTTCGGCAAAAACCATTTTGGCGACCGCGACGAACACCTGCCCACGGTGCACGGTTTTGACGAGTTCTTCGGCAACCTGTACCACCTGAATGCCGAGGAAGAGCCCGAGGATCCGGACTATCCGAAAGACCCCGAATTCAAGAAACGCTTCGGCCCTCGCGGGGTGCTGCACTGCAAGGCCGACGGCAAGGGCGGTCAGACGGTGGTGGACACCGGCCCGCTGACGAAAAAACGCATGGAAACCATCGACGACGAGGTGACCGCGCACGCGCTGCGTTTCATCGACGAGTGCCATCAGGCCGGCAAGCCCTTCTTCCTCTGGTACAACACCACGGCGATGCACTTCCGCACGCACTGTGCCGAGAAGCACAAGGGCAAGAGCGGCCAGGGCGACTACAACGACGTGATGGTCGCGCACGATGAGAACATCGGCCTGATGCTCAACAAGCTCGACGAGCTTGGCATCGCCGACGACACCATCGTCATGTACTCCACCGACAACGGCGTGCACTACAACACCTGGCCCGACGCCGGCATCACGCCGTTCCGCTCCGAGAAAAACACCAACTGGGAAGGCGGCTGGCGCGTGCCCTGCTTCGTGCGCTGGCCGGGGCAGTTCAAGGCCGGCACGGTGCTCAACGGCATCTTCAGCCACCAGGACTGGATGGCGACCTTGCTGGCCGCCGCGGGCGAGCCCAACATCAAGGAAAAGCTGCTCGAAGGCCACCAGGCCGGCGCCAAGACCTTCAAGGTCCACCTCGACGGCTTCAACATGCTGCCCTACCTGAAGGGCGAGGTGAAGGAGAGCCCGCGCACGTCCTTCTTCTACATCAGTGACGACGGCGACATCCTGGCCATCCGCATGCAGGACTGGAAGGTGGTGCTGATGGAGCAGCGCGCGCGGCAATTGGCTTGCTGGATGGAGCCGTTCGTCAAGCTGCGGGTGCCGAAGATGTTCCACCTGCGCCGCGACCCGTTCGAGCGGGCCGACGAGAACTCCAACACCTACTACGACTGGATGATTTCGCACGCCTACATCGTGTACCTGATGCAGGGGCTGGTCGCCGGCCAGATCGAGAACTTCGTGAAGTTCCCGCCACGGCAGAAGCCCGCCGCATTCAACCTGGATCAGGTGATGCGCGACCTCGAAGCCGCCAGCGGCGGCGGCGGCCACTGACCGGCACGGTGCCTTCGCCTGCGGTGAAGGCCCGGCGCATCCATCGCTGACCCGGCGGTCGACTCATCGGCTGGCCGGGTCTGCTTGTCAGTGATCGCAGCACTCCCTTGGAGGAATCCTTGAACAACAACGCACCTGAAAAAGAACCGACTGCTTCGCAGTCGCCCGCAGGCGCGGTTTTGTCCGCCGACCCGCTGCCCTCGTGGAACGACGGGCCGGCCAAGCGCAGCATCATCGACTTCGTCGTCCGGGTGACCACGGAAGGCTCGCCCTCCTTTGTCTCCGTTCCCGAACGCATCGCCACCTTCGACAACGACGGCACCCTCTGGTGCGAGCAGCCGGCGCCCGTGCAGGCGTACTTCGCGCTCGACCGGGTCCGGGCCCTGGCGCCGCAGCATCCGCATTGGCAGACCCAGGAGCCGTTCGCGTCGTTGTTGAGGGGCGACCTGAGCGCCGCGCTCGCCGGTGGCGACCACGAACTGCTCGAAATCGTCATGGCCACCCACGCGGGCATGAGCACCACCGAGTTCGGGCGGATCGTGGAGGACTGGATTGCCACCGCGCGCCACCCGGATACCGGCCGGCTGTTCACCGAGATGGTCTATCAGCCGATGCTCGAACTGCTCGCCTACCTGAGCGCCAACGGGTTCAGGAACTACATCGTCACGGGCGGTGGCATCGAGTTCGTGCGCCAATGGGGCGAGCGCGTCTATGGCGTCACGCCCGAGCAGGTCATCGGCAGCAGCATCAAGACCCGATTCGAGCTGCGCGACGGCAAACCGGTTCTCATGCGTCTGCCGCAGCTGAACTTCAACAACGACAAGGGCGGCAAACCGGTCACCATCCACCAGCACATCGGCCGCGCGCCGCTGGCGGCCTTCGGCAACTCGGTCGGCGACCAGCAGATGCTGGAATACACGCTGGGCAGCGAGGGCGCTCGCTTCGGGCTGCTGGTTCTGCACGACGATGCCGTGCGTGAATACGCCTGCGGCCCGGTGCTGGGCATGCCCGAGCCGCGGCTGGGCGCCTTCACGCCGGCGCTTCACGCGCAGGCGAAGACAGCGGGCTGGACCGTCGTCAGCATGAAGCACGACTGGAATCGGGTCTTCCCGTTCGAGCCAGGCCCGGTCGTGGCCATCAACATCCTGCTGGAACCCGACGCCGCGATGCTGGCGCATGCCGAAGCGAACAATGCGCGGCTGCGCAAGGTGTTCCCGAAGGGTTTTGCACTGGACGCGACGCACCGGCCGCACGTCACGCTGTTGCAGCGTTTTGTCCGCACGGCGGAACTCGACCGCGTCCATGCCGCTGCCGCGAAGGTTTTTGCCGGCACCGACGTGCCCGGCTTGCGCTTGCAGGCTTACAAGTACTACTACATTCCGAGTGGCGCGATCGGGCTGGCGGGCATCGTTGCCAGGCCGAGCCCTGAACTGCGTGAACTGCAGCTGGCCCTGATCGATGCGGTGGCCCCGTTCACGGTTCCCACCGGGTCCTCGGATGCCTTCTTCACGACGGCGGACGATCCGGTGATCGATCCGCTGCTGATTGGCTACGTGTCGACTTTCGTGGAGAAATCGGCGGGCGATCATTTCAGTCCGCACGTCACCACGGGCATCGCACCGCGTGAATACCTCGATGCCATGCTCGCGGAGCCGTTCGAACCGTTCACGTTCTCGCCGGCCGGCGCCGCGATCTACCAGTTGGGCCAGTTCGGCACCGCCGCCAGGAAACTCCATGATTTTGGGGCGAAGCACGGGCGCAGCGGTCAAAAGAGCTGAGGCGTATCAGCTATCCAATCAGTAGCGTGCTGTGGCCGTCCGACGCTGGGTGCGGGCTCTTTTTGATCGAAAATTGGTGCTTCGGAGGCTTTGGCGAGCGATCCGACACGCACCCCGAGCAGGCGCAGGCGCCGGTTGAGGTCGACCCGCTTGAGGCACAGGCCGGCGGTCTGGCGGATGAGCCTGGCGTCGGCGGTGAAAGCGGCAAGCGTCTGGTCGCGGGTGACGCTCTTGAAGGTGTCGTAGCGCAGCTTGATGCCGATGGTCTTGCCCACATAGCCCTTGCGCTGCAGGTCGGCAGCCACCTGCTCGCACAACCGGGTGAAGATGGCGCCGAGTTCGGCCTTGTCGTGCACCGCGTGCAGGTCGCGCTCGAAGGTAGTCTCGCGGCTGATGCTGACGGGCTCGCTCTCGGTGACCACCGGGCGTTCGTCGCGGCCCCAGGCGGCGTCGAACAGCCACGCGCCGTAACTCTTGCCGAAGTGCTGCACCAGCCACGTGCGCTCGCGCGCGGCCAGGTCGCCGATGGTGTGGATGCGGTGCGCGCGCAGCTTTTCGTCGGCCTTGGGACCCACGCCGTTGATCTTGCGGCAGGCCAGTGGCCAGATCAGGCTTTGCAGGTCGTCGGGCTGCACGATGGAGATGCCATTGGGCTTGTTGAACTCGCTCGCCATCTTGGCCAGCAGCTTGTTGGGCGCCACCCCGATGGAGCAGGTCAGGCCGGTGGCATCGAAAACGCCTTTCTGAATGAGGCGCGCCAGCACGCGCCCGCCCTCGCGTTGCCCGCCGGGTACCCCGGTGAAGTCGATGTAGACCTCGTCCACGCCGCGGTCTTCCATCAACGGCGCGATCTCCTGGATGATCTGCTTGAAACGGCGCGAATAGCGCCGGTATTCGTCAAAGTCCACCGGCAGCAGGATGGCCTGGGGGCACAGCTTGGCCGCCTTCATCATGCCCATGGCCGAGCCCACGCCGAACTGGCGCGCCGCGTAAGTCGCGGTGGTGATCACGCCGCGCCCGGTGTAGTCACGCAGCACCGGAAAGGCCGCCACGGGGATTTCGTGCAGGGGCAGGTCGGCGTGGTGCTCGCGCAGCGCCTCGTCCAGGCGCCGCCGCCCACCACCGATGACCACCGGCAGACCTTTGAGCTGGGGGTAGCGCAGCAGTTCGACCGAGGCGTAGAAGGCATCCATGTCCAGGTGCGCGATGCGCCGCGGCGGGCTGGGCACAGGGACGGCTGGCGGCGGATCGGACGGGGCGGGTGCGCTCACGTGGCGAGGATAACGCGGCCGGCGGCCGTGGTTTTGGTGCCACGCGGGCGCCCTTCGGCAGGGCCTGTTCCAGGCTGGCTCTGGTTTTTTTGTCTACGATGCCACAGACCCTTTAACAGGAGACTGTCATGCCCGGACCGTCTTTCGCGCGATCGTTCCCACGCGCAACCCTGCGGCGGTGCGTCGTCTCCACCGGCGTGCTGCTGGCGCTGGCCGGCCCCGCGCGTGCCGCCGATGACGGCAGCGCGCTGGGCAACTGGCTGGTGCGCGACAGCCAGGTCGGGCTGCAGTTGCGCACCTACTTTTTCGACAAGCTCAACCCGCCGCCCAACAACGCCAACCAGGCCTGGGCGCTGGGTGGCTGGCTGGACTATCGGTCTGGCTGGCTGGGTGACGCCCTGGGCTTCGGCCTGACCGGCTACACCTCGCAGCCCTTGTGGGCGCCAGCGGACGCGCCCGGCAGCAAGTTGCTCACCGACGACCAGGGTGGCTATTCGGTGCTGGGCCAGGCCTGGGTGGCGCTGAAGCTGTTCGACCAGACCTTGACCGGGGGGCGCTTCGAAGTCAACCAGCCCGAGGTGAACCTGCAGGACAATCGCATGACGCCCCAGACCTTCCAGGGCGGCGCATTGACCGGCACGCTGGCCGGCGTGAACTACTTCGCCGGCTACCTCTCTGACATCAAGCAGCGCAATGCGACCACCTTCATCAGCATGGCCGATGCGGCCGGCGCCCCGGCCAGCGTGGACTCCGGCATGTGGCTGGTGGGCTTCCGGGGCGAGCCCGTCAAGGATCTGGTGCTGCGCCTGTCGTCCTACCACGTGCCCGACGTGCTCAATTCCACCTACGCCGATGCCAGCTGGGTGACGAAACTGTCGGGCGGACCACAGCTCAGGCTGGGCGCGCAGGCGATCTATCAGAGCAGTACCGGCAGCAACTCGATCGGGGACTTCTCGGTGGGCTATGGCGGCGTCAAGGTCGACCTGAGCTCGGGCGGGTGGACGGGTACCCTGGGCTACAACCAGACCGGTCGCAATTCGAACCTGCGATCGCCCTATTCGTCGTGGGCGGGCTACACCTCGATGCTGATCAAGGACTTCAACGCCGCGGGACAGAAAGCGTTCCTCATTGGGGCCACTTACGATTTCAAGGCGGCCGGTGCGCCCGGTTTGACCTTGGGCGGCTCCATCGCGACCGGCTTTGATGCGATCAACCCGTCGACCGGCGCGCCGGTGGTCAATTCCACCGAGTACGACATCGACCTGAACTACCGGTTCAACGACCCGTCATGGCCCAAGTGGGCGCAGCCGCTGTGGCTGCGCATCCGCGCCGGCGTGCTGGTGCCCGCCGGGGGCGGCGCCACGACAGAAAACTACCGGATCATCCTGAATTACCCGATCGACCTGAAATAGGGCTGACTGGACACCGGGCTCGCCGTTCAGGCGCGAAGCAGCCGCCCCGCTTCGACCAGCGCGCCGACGATGCCGGCCAGGTGCGGGGCATCGACCGCCGGCCAGTCACCGCCGGGTTGATGCAAATGGGCGGTGGCCTTCGGCCCCAGCAAGGCTTCGCGGAGGAATTCGACCTGGTACGCGCCCACCCGCGGCCGTCCGCACCGGGCCAGCAACGCGCCGTAATGGATCACCTCATAGCCGCCCGGGTAGGGCCGATTCAGGCTGATCGCAGCGGCACGGGCCGACGGGCCAATCCCGAAGGCCTGGGCCCAGGCATCGGCAATGCGGCGCATGTCGGCGCCGGGCAGGGTCAGCGGCTGCGCCAGTGCGTTGCCGAGGGCATCGCCCCGGTTGCCAAAGTTGACCAGCGTGGGCAGACGGTCGGCAGTAGGGCGCTCGATGACGAGGGCACCGTCGGCGCGCATCTTGGTGTTCATGGTGTCGTGCAGGCCCACCACGACCAGCGGCGCATCAGGAGCACGCGCCTGAAGAACGGCACCGATCACCTGGTCGCAGGCGCTGCGGTAGGCGTCGTGGCCGAGCGCGCGCACGCTGGCCAGCGCGCCAGTCAGTGCCGCCCATTGCGCCTCGTCGCGAGGTGACACCAGAACGGCCTCGCCCGAAAACGTAACCGGGCGGATCGCGTCGATGCCCGAAAAGCTGACGGATTCACCCGCGCGCTGACGCCGCAAGCGTTCGAAAAATGCACGCAGATCGGCTTGCGGGTCGCGGGGCGGCGCGCGGTTCGGATCGAGCGCGACGCGCGCATGCGGGCTTTCAATGAAGACGACGTGCGGGTCGGCGGCGGCCCAGGCGCGTCCCAGCGGGGCGGTGATCACGTCGGAAAAATCGTACTGCTTGCGCCGCGTGAGCCCGCCTGCCACAAACGGCCGCATCTCGGCCGGAAACCGGGCGCCGGCATGCGGGCCGAGCACGATGGTGTCGATCTGCGCGGCCCTGGCGGCAAAAGGCGCCAAGCCTTTGTCGTACCAGAAGACGAGGTCGTCGAAGCCGTGGCGCTGCCCGGCGGGGATCCAGTCGATGGCGGTGGTCAGGTCCATGGGTGTCGCAAGGAAAATGTTCGGGTTCACGACGGGCCACCGCGCAACGACCCGTCGCGCGCACTGTCGCCGCAGGGGCCGGTGTTGTCAACGCGCAGGGCTTGAGCAGACCCGGGATGGGAGACGGCAACTTTCCTTTGTCAGGGCCGGTTTTCCTCTTTAGGATGGCGTTCGTGTCCCCGGTGGCGCAGGTGATGCCCGGCAAGCGCCCTGGGTGGACGGATTCAGGAGCAGAACATGGAACTTGTTGTCGTCGGCCTGGTGCTCGCGGCCGTGGTGTACGGCATCGTCAAGGATTACAACCCGCAGGCGGTGCTGGCGCTGGCGGGCATGGCGGTCTTCGCCTTCGCGTACTGGGCGGGCATTCATCCGATCCTGGACGCGAAAAAGACCACCGGATTTGCCCTGTTCGACCTGTTCGAGGTGTTCAAGGGCATTTTCTCGTCGCGCGCGGCGGGACTGGGGCTGACGATCATGCTGGTGGCGGGCTTTGCCACCTACATGTCGCACATCGGTGCCTCGCAGGCGCTGGTCCAGGTGGCGGTCCGACCGATCGCGGGCATTCGCTCCAGCTACCTGATGCTCGCGGTCTGTTACCTGGTGGCGGTGTTCGTGTCGCTGTTCGTCACCTCGGCCACGGGCCTGGGCCTTTTGCTCATGGTCACGATGTACCCGATCATGCGCAACCTGGGCATCAGTCCCGCATCGGCGTGTGGCGTGATTGCGACTTCGCAGTCCTTCGAAATCGGGCCCACCCAGACCAATGCCATCTTTTCCGCCGGCCAGGCGGGGCTGGACCCGACGAGCTACTTCGTCGATCACCAGGTCTGGCTGGCCGTGCCGATGGTCCTGGTGACCATGACGCTGCATTTCTTCTGGCAGCGCTTCTGCGACCGGCGCGACGGCTGGGATCCGGCCGCCCACCGCGGCGATGCGGCCGAGCTCGACGAAAAAAAGGCCGGCGAGGTGCCGGCACCGACCTGGTACGCGCTGTTGCCGATCATCCCGTTTGTGCTGATGATGACTTTTTCCAAACTGTTGGTCAGCGACATCCGGATGAGCGTGGAGGTGGCGATGCTGATGTCGGTCTTCGCCGGCATGCTGTGCGAGTTGCTGCGCTCGCGAGACATCCGCACCTCGCTGGCGGGTTTTTCGAACTTCCTCGATGGCATGGGCAAGGTGTTCGGCCCGGTGGTCGCGCTCATCGTTTGTGCTGAATTCTTCGCGGAGTCGTTGAAAGCCATCGGCGCCATCGACACGCTGCTGCATTCGGCCGCCGAAGCGGGCATTGGTAGCGGCCTGATGACCTTGGTCATGGTGGGGCTGATCGTCGTGGCATCGGTCATCATGGGATCGGGCAACGCGGCGTTCCTGAGCTTTTCGACGTTGGCGCCGGCGGTGGCCGCCAAATTCGGCGTGCCGGCGGTCACGATGCTGCTGCCGATGCAACTCGCGTCGAGCATCGGTCGCACGGTGTCGCCGATCGCGGCGGTCATCATTGCCTGCTCGGGCATCGCGAAGATTTCGCCCTTCGTGCTGGTCCGCCGCACCGCCGTGCCGATGGCCGGGGCCTTGCTGACGGCCCTCGCGTTGAACTACCTGCTGTTCATGAAGTAAGGGCTGGCCCGCGAGGGCCAGCGCTCAATCGTCCATCAGGAACTGCACATTCGAGCCTGGTGCCAGCTCGAAGGGTTCACGCCCGTGGCGGAAGAGCCGGCAGTCGCCGCCATCGCCCCGCAGCGACAGCTGCCCGTCTTCCAGGCGCAAACCGGTGCATTCGCGCAGGCCGGCCACCCACAGCCCGGGGTTCATCGCGCAGAACTCGGTGATGCGCGCCTCGCGGGTTTCGCCCTTGAAGCCGGGCGGGTTGCCGTGCAGGTAGTGCGGGTTGATCTGGAACGGCACCAGACCGAGCGCGTCAAAGCCACCCGGATCGCAGATCGGCATGTCGTTGGTGGTCATGATGGTGGGGCAGGCCAGGTTGGCGCCGGCGCTCCAGCCCGCGTAGGGCATGCCGGCCAGTACCCGCTGGCGGATGGCTCGCAGCAGGCGCAAGGCCCGCACTTCGCGCAGCAGCTTCCAGGTGCTGCCGCCGCCGACCAGCACCGCCTGCGCCTGACGCACGGCCGCGGCGGGGTCCGCGGCGCGGTGAATGCCCTCCACCCCGATGCCCAGCGGCTCGAAGGCCAGGCGGACCTTTTCGGTGTAGTCGTCCGGTGTTGAGGTGACGCCCGCGAATGGCACGAACAGGACGCTGCGCACGTCGGACGCAGCCATGAAGTCCGCGAGCAGGGGCTGGGCCCATTCAAGGTAGCCGGCGTCTTCGCGCTTGGCATTGGACAGAAGCAGCAGATGCATGGAACCTCCGGCAAATGAACAGACGGCAAGTCGGGGACCGGCCTGGGTGTGACGACCATTGTGCGTGAACTGGCCTGTTCAGGCGCCTGGCGATGCCTTCAAGGCCTGGTACCTCGCAACCACGGCCTGGGCGTTGAAGAGCAGACGGTCCGGGCCCAGGCGTTGGTCCAGGCCGGCGTGCCGAACCAGTTCCCGGACGCCCGGATTCAGCCCGGCGAGCCAGACCACTGCCCCGCGCCCGGTGGCACGCTGCTCGGCCTCCATCAGGGCCAGCAGCGCCGAATACTCGATGTCGGTGACGCGGCTCAGGTCGATTGCCAGCACCTGCGGCTGGTAGTGTGCGAACAGGGTGGCGATCTGGTCTTGAACGCTCTGGGCGTTGACGAAATACAGGCGACCCATCGGCCGCACGATCAGCAGGCCCGGCACCGGTTCAATCTCGGGATGCTCCGGCGACACCGGTCGCAACTCGTCGGTGCCGCGCTTGCGGCCGACGACGGCAACGATGGGATGGGCGGTCTGGCTGGCCAGACCGATCATCGAGACAATGATCGCCACCACGATGCCTTTGAGCGTGCCGAATGCCAGCACGCCCAGGCAGGCAATCACGGCCCAGCGAAACTCCATCGTCCGCACGGACCGGATGGCCCGGAATTCACCGGGCTGGATCAGGCTCACCGAATAGACGATCACCACGGCTGCCAGCGTCGCATGCGGCATGAAGCTGAGCACGGGCGCGAGAAACAGCATCGTGGCCAGCGCCGCGCCAGCCGTCAGCAGCGACGCCACTTGCGATTGACCGCCGACGGAGCGAACCACCGCGGTCTGCGAGGTGCCGCCCCCCGCCGGCATGGCGCCCATGAAGGCGCCGCCCACGTTGGCCAGCCCCGTGGCGACCAGTTCGCGGTTGGCGTTGATCGGCGGGTCGCCCGGGGCCACGAAGGCGCGCCCGGCGGCGATGCTCTCGGTGAAGCTCATCAGGGCGATGCCAAGCGCCCCGGGCAGCATCTGTTCGACCAGACCCGGATCGGGGAGCGTGATGGACGCAAACCCCTGCGGAATCAGGCCCACCGTCGAGACGCCCAGCGCCGACAGGCCGAAATACCACGAGGCGGCGATGCTGCCGCCCACCGCGACCAGCGGTGCCGGCGAATGCGGCCACTTGCGTTCCATGGTCAGCAGCACCGCGAACGTCGCGAGCGCCACCGCAAGCGTGATGAACGAGGTGCCGGGGAGGTGATGCAGCAGGCTCAGCAGGTCTGAGAAGAACCCCTGCTTCTCGATGTGCAGGCCCACCAGTTTGGGCACCTGGTCCAGCACGATCACCAGGCCGATGCCGGCCTTGAATCCGGTCAGCACCGGGGTAGAGATGAAATTGGCCACGAAGCCCAGGCCCAGCACGCGTGCGGCCAGCAGCAAGGCGCCGACCAGGACACCCAGCGTGGCGGTGGCGGTGACCAGGCGCGCCGGGTCGCCGTCGGGCACGGCCAGCCCGAGCTGGGTGCCGGCCAGAATCGCCAGCGTGGCGGTGGAACTGACGCTGAGGACGCGCGACGAACCCAGCAGCGCATAGACCAGCATCGGCACAAAGGCGGTGTACAGACCCACAGCCACCGGCAAACCGGCCACCGTCGCGTAGGCCATGGCCTTGGGCAGCACCACGGCGGCGGCGGTCAGGCCGGCGACGGCATCCGCCTTCAGTGAGGCGGCGTTGATGGGTGGGCGGGACGGGTGACCGGGTAAGGGGATCATGGTCTTGCCTCGCGGTTGTCGTGTATGCAGGTCCGCCGGAAATCGGGCCACCGAGGCCACGTTCATAGAATTCACGGCGAATGCGGTCGTTTCGCCCGCATCCTAGCCCAACCCCTACCTGACAGGATGAAGCCATGCGGGAACCGACGAGTGCCGAGGCCGAGCAACGAGAGCCGGTGCTCAACCCGGTGGACCGGGTGTCGGAAATGCTGTTCGGCCTGTTCATGGCCCTGACTTTCATTGGCGCCGTGTCGGTGGCCGGGCGCGGCGAAGCGCAGGTGCGCACCTTGTTCATCACTGCGCTGGGCTGCAACCTGGCCTGGGGCCTCGTGGATGCCGTCATGTACCTGGTTCGCACCGCCACAACCCGCGGGCGTTCGCACAGCCTGATGCTGGCGGTGCGGGCGGCGCCCGATGCCGACGCGGGCTGCCGGATCATCGAGGCGGCATTGCCCAAAACGGTGGCCGGCCTGATGACCCGTGTCGAAGTTGAATCGGTCCGGATGCGGGTGCTGGCATTGACTCAGGTTCCACCCCGGCCGGAACTGAACCGGGGCGATGCGTTGGCTGCGGTCGCCATTTTTCTGTTGGTCGTGCTGGCCACGTTCCCGGTCGTGTTGCCGTTCCTGTTTTTCGACAGCGCGGTGCTGGCGAAGAACGTGTCAAGAGGCGTAGCGCTGCTGATGCTGTTCGGCGGTGGCCTGGTGCTGGGCCGGTATGCCGGCTATGGCAGCTGGCGGGCTGGCCTGATCATGGCCGGTTTGGGCGCCGGCCTGGTGGTGGCGATCAACGCGCTGGGCGGATGAAATCCACGCGCCATCTGCTGTGGGTCTTCGGAGCCGGGCTGGCGGTGTCGGCGCATGCGGGCGATGAAGCCGCGGGCAAGCCCCCGACCCAGGCCACTGCCGCCGCCGAGCCACCGTGGGCCTTTGCGGTGAGCGCCTACCCCACCGCCGTTCGCGGCGGGCCCCGTTTCACCACCGGCGTCGCCACTGCCGACCGCGGTCCGCTGCACCTGGAAGCCCGCATCAACTACGAATCGGTCGGCGCCCGGTCGCTGTTTGCGGGCTGGAACGTCTCGGGTGGCGATGCTGTCAAGTGGGAGCTGACCCCCTTGCTGGGTAGCGCCTGGGGCAGCACCCAAGCCTGGATTCCGGGTCTCGAGGCAAGCGTTTCCTGGCAGCGATGGGATGTCTACGTGGAGTCCGAATACGTCCGAACCCGAAGTGGTCTGGCCGACAGCTACCTGTACGCGTGGACGGAACTGGGTTTTCGGCCGCTGCCCTGGCTGCGGGTGGGCCTGGCCGGCCAACGCACCCGCCTGTATGGCGGGCCCCGCCAGTACCAGCGCGGCCCGCTGCTCCAGGCCAGTTGGGGGCCGCTGACGCTGGGTGCCTACTGGTTCAATCCGGGCTCGGCCGACCAGATCGTGATGGGCATGGTCAGCGCGGCCTTCTGAGGGGTGGACCGGGCGCGCCAGCACCCGACTGACATCAGCCTTCCTGTTTGAAGCGGTGCAGAGCCGACGGTGACGGCCAGCCGGCCTCCTTGCACACGCGCACGATCGCTTCGTTGGTGTCGAAGTACACCTGCCAGTAATGGTCGGTGTGCGTGTAGGGGCGCACCGCAATCTGCGGGCCTTCCAGCTTGATGTCGAGCAGGTTGACCTCGGGCGGCATGGTCTTGGAGATGTTCGGAATCCGCGCCACGGCGGCTTTGAGGCGGGCAATCGCGTCGATCGGGTCCACGCTGGCGGCCAGTTGCGCGACGCGCTCCACGCGGCGCTCTGGCAGCGACGAATAATTCTGGATCGTGTCGCCGAAGATCTTGCCGTTGCCGACGATGGTCAGCACGTTGTCGGGGGTGATGACGGTGGTGCCGAACAGACCCAGCTCGCGCACCGTGCCGACCACGCCACCGATGCTGACGAAATCGCCCACCTTGAAGGGACGCAGGATCAGCATGAAGGCGCCGGCCGCGAAATTGCCCAGCAGACCGCTCCATGCAGCGCCGATGGCGACGCCGGCACCGGCCAGCAGGGCCGCGAACGAGGTGGTCTGGATGCCGAAGTAGCCCAGGATGCCGAGCACCAGGGCGATGTTCAGCGCGATCGCGACGATCGAGCCGAGGTACTTGGTCAGCGTCGGGTCGACATGGTTGCGGTTCATGGCCGCCTGCATCATGGAGATGACTTGGCCGATCAACCAACGGCCGACGATCCAGAAGGCAATGGCGGCCATGACCTTGATCGCCAGTTCGGAGACGGTGGTGCTCAGAAAGGTTTGAATCGAATGCATGTCCACGGAAGAGCTCCTTGTTTCGGTTGGGGGCGCCTTGGGTGAGCCAAGACCTGTCTGCTAGGGCATGGGGCGCATTCTAGGGCGCTTCAATGCCATGGACTGGGACGCGAGCGTCCGCAGAAGGCCAGAAAGTCGCAGTAGACTGCGTGGGTGGCGGTGCCGCGTCTGGTCTGGATGGCGCGCGCCGGTCCCGAGCGTCCAACTGAGCGTACCGACATGCCAACCTCCATTCATCGACCGCTTCCTTCCCGTTCTGTCCCTGCGGACCGTCCCAACGCCCACGCTGGCCGAGCTCGGTACGGCCTGACGGTGCTGACCTGCGCGGCAGCGCTGCTGCTGGCGGCCTGCGACAAGGAAAAGGCCACGCCGGCGCCGGTTGTGCCGGTCGTTCAGGTGGTCGAGGCGGCGCAGCGCGACGTGCCGATCACCATGGAGTGGGTGGGCGCGATGGACGGGAACATCAACGCGGCGATCCGTCCGCAGGTGACCGGCTACCTCATCAGGCAGAACTACCGCGAGGGCGACCTGGTCAAGAAAGGCCAGTTGCTGTTCGAAATCGACCCCCGCACGTTTGAAGCGGCGGTGGACGAGGCAGCGGGGATCCGGGCCCAGAAAGTCGCGCGGCTCGATACGACATCGGCCAATCTGGCGCGCATCAAGCCGCTTGCCGAGAAAAACGCGGTCAGCCAGAAGGATCTGGACGACGCCACCGGCGCGTTCCAGTCGGCCAAGGCCGAACTGGAGGCGGCCGATGCCAACCTGAAGACGGCCAAACTCAACCTCGGTTTCACGAAGATCACCTCCCCGATCACCGGCATCGCGGGCATCGCCAAAGCCCAGATCGGCGACCTGCTGAGCCCGTCCGGCGGTGAATTGACCACTGTTTCGTCGGTGGATCCGATCAAGGTGTATTTCAACATCAGCGAACAGGAATACCTCAAGGTCGCGACCGCGGCGGATGCTGCCGGCAAGAAGGCGCAGGACGTGCCGCTCGACCTCATCCTGGTGGACGGTTCGATTTACGGGCACCGGGGAAAGGTCTCGGTGCTGAACCGCCAGGTCGACGTGGCCACCGGTACTTTCAAGGTCGCTTCCTTGTTTCCCAATCCCAACAACCTGTTGCGGCCTGGCCAGTTCGGCCGGATCCGGGCGACGATGCAGGTCGTGAAGGGCGCGGTGCTGGTGCCACAACGGGCGGTGACCGAGATGCAGGGCAAGTTCCTGCTCGCCGTGGTTGGCCCGGACAACAAGGTTGACGTCCGCCCGGTGGTCGTCGGCGAGCGAATTGGCAGCGAGTGGCTGATCGCCCAAGGCCTGAAGGCCGGTGAGAAGGTCATCGCCGAGGGCACGCAGAAGGTCCGGCCGGGCATGACCGTTCAGACCAAGCCATTTGTCCCGGCGGCGCCGGCACCGGGCGGTGCCGGCAAGGCGGCTTCTGCCCCGGCTGCGGCCGCTTCCAAGGGTTGAGCCGCCATGTCAAGATTTTTCATCAACCGGCCGATCGTGGCCATGGTCATCTCGATCCTGATGACCATCGTCGGGATCGTCGCGATGTCCGGATTGCCGATCGCGCAGTTCCCGAACATCGTGCCGCCTCAGATCCAGGTCAACGCCACCTACACCGGTGCCGACGCGCTGACGCTGGAGCAGGCTGTCGCCACCCCGATCGAACAGCAGATGTCGGGCGTCGACAACATGGATTACATGTACTCAATCAACGCCAACAACGGCCAATCGACGCTGTACGTCAACTTCGCGCTGGGCACCGATGCCAATACCGACCAGCTGCTGGCGCAGATGCGCGAGGGACAGGCCGAGTCGCAATTGCCCTCCGACGTGCGCAATTACGGCGTGACGGTTCTGAAATCCACTTCGTCGCCGCTGCTCATGTTCGCGCTTTACTCGCCGAACGGCACCTACGACAACATCTTCCTGGCCAACTATTCGTACATCAACATCAACGACCAGATGACGCGGGTCAAGGGGATCGCCAGTGTCACGGTGTTCGGCGCCGGACAGTACGCGATGCGTCTGTGGGTGCGGCCCGACGTGCTCGCCAAGCTAAACATCACGATCCCTGAGATCATCAACGCCGTCCAGACCCAGAACACCGTCAACCCGGCAGGCCAGGTCGGCGCGCAACCGGTGCCCTCCGGCCAGGAGTTCACCTACGCGGTGCGCGCCCAAGGCCGGCTGGTGACCGAGGAGGACTTCGGCAAGGTGGTCTTGCGGGCCAACACCGATGGTTCGATCGTGCGGGTTTCCGACGTCGCGCGGATTGAACTCGGTGCACAGACCTACAGCATGGAAGGCCGGCTGAACGGCAAGCCGGCGGCGCTGATTGCCCTGTATCAAATCCCCGGCGCCAACGCGCTCGAAGCCGCCAACGGTGCCAAGGCGCTGATGGAAAAGATCAAGAAGGGATTCCCGCCCGATCTGGACTACGTGATCGCGCTCGACACCACGCTTTCGGTGACCGAAGGCATCAACGAAATCCAGAAAACGCTGTTCGAAGCGCTGGTGCTGGTGATCATCGTCGTGTTCGTCTTCCTCCAGGGCTGGCGCGCGACCTTGATTCCGCTGCTCGCGGTGCCGGTGTCGCTGGTCGGCACCTTCATGTTTTTCCCACTGTTCGGGTTCTCGATCAACACGCTGTCGCTGTTCGGACTGGTGTTGGCGATCGGACTGGTTGTGGACGATGCCATCGTGGTCGTCGAGGCGGTCGAGCACCACATCGAGCAGGGCCTGTCGCCAAAGGATGCCACGCTCAAGGCGATGAGCGAAGTGACCGGTCCGGTGATCGCGATCGCGGTCATTCTTGCCGCCGTTTTCGTGCCCACCGCGTTCATTCCTGGCATCACCGGCCAGCTGTACCAGCAGTTCGCGGTGACGATCGCGATTTCCGTGGTCATCTCGGCGTTCAACGCCTTGACCCTGAGCCCCGCCCTGTGCGCGCTGCTGCTGCGCCCGAAGGTCAAGGGAACCGGCGCACTGCAGAAGTTCTACGACTGGTTTAACGAGTTCTTCGGCCGTATCACTGGCGGCTATGTCGGCATCTGTCGCCTGGCGATCCGCAAGAGCGTGATCAGTCTGATGTTCATCGTCGGCATCGCGGCGCTGGCTGGCCTGTTCGGCAAGACACTGCCGGCCGGTTTTCTGCCCGACGAGGACCAGGGCTACGTCTTTGCCGGCGTGCAACTCCCCGATGCGGGCTCGCTGCAACGAACTTCGGAAATCGCCCGCCAGGCCGAGGACCTGATCAAGGATGTCCCCGGCGTCAAGTACGTCTCCACCGTGGTGGGATTCAACATGCTGAGCCAGGTGCAGAACACGTACAGCGCGTTTTTCTTCATCACCTTCGAGGAATGGTCCAAGCGCAAGAAGCCGGAGGAACAGTACGGTGCGATCAAGGCCGAGCTGTCGAAACGGCTGGCTGGCATCAACGGGGCCATTGCGTTTGCGTTCCCGCCGCCGGCAATCCAGGGCGTGGGCGTGTCTGGCGGCGCCACTTTCATCCTGCAGGACCGTGCGGGCAAGGACATCCCGTTCCTGGCCGAGCAGACCAACAAGTTCCTGGAGGCGGCGCGCAAGCGCCCCGAACTGGCCAGCGTCTCCAGCACATTCCGTCCGGTCGTTCCCCAACTGTTCATCGACGTGGACCGCGACAAAGTGCTCAAGCAGGGCGTCAACATCAAAGACGTGTACCAGGCGCTGCAGTCCTTCCTTGGCAGCGGCTTCATCAACTACTTCAACCGTTTCGGGCGGCAGTGGCAGGTCTACATCCAGGCTGAGGGCGAGTTCCGTACCGACATCCAGAACGTCGGGCAGTTCTACGTGCGCAACAAGGACGGTCAGCCGGTCCCCTTGTCGGCGCTGACCTCGGTGCGCAACATTGCGGGTCCTGAGTTCACGATGCGCTTCAACCTGTACCGCAGCGCGCAGATCAACGCCTCGGCCGCGCCCGGCTACAGCTCGGCACAGGTCATGCGCGCGCTCGAGGAGGTGTTCCACGAAACCATGCCCAGCGAGATGGGCTTCGACTACTCGGGCATGTCGTTCCAGGAACAGAAGGCGGCGCAGGGCGTCTCTCCGATGCTCATCTTCGGTTTCTCATTGCTGTGCGTGTTCCTGATCCTGGCCGCGCAGTACGAGAGCTGGTCGCTGCCGTTCTCGGTGCTGCTCGGCACGCCGATCGCCGTGGCAGGGGCGTTCGCGGCGCTGCTGCTGCGCGGGCAGGAGCTCAATGTCTACGCGCAGATCGGTCTCGTCATGTTGATTGGTCTGGCCGCCAAGAACGCGATCCTGATCGTCGAGTTTGCCAAGATGGAGTATGAAAAAGGCGAGCTCTCGCTGGCGGATGCGACCCTGAAGGGCGCGCAGCTGCGCTTGCGGCCGATCCTGATGACCTCGTTTGCGTTCATTCTCGGCTGTGTGCCGCTCGCGCTGGCCAGCGGCGCCGGCGCCATTTCGCGCCAGGTCATGGGCGGCGCGGTGATCGGCGGCATGCTGGCCGCCACCGGCATCGCGATCTTCATGATTCCGGTGACCTTCTATGTCGTCGAAAAGATCAGCGGCAAGAAGGGCGATCACAAGCCACCCGCAGCGACCGCAGCAGCCCCGGGAGGTGACCACCATGCGTAAGCACACGTTCACTGCCCTGGTTGCCGGCGTCACGTTGTTCATGTTGGGCGGCTGCATGACCGGCCCGGACTACGTGCGGCCACCGGTGGATGCGCCCACCGCCTGGCGCATCAGCGACCAAGGCGCGCGGGATCTGGCCAATACCAGCTGGTGGGAGCAGTTCAACGACCCGGTGCTCAACGAGCTGATCGCAACGGCGCTGCGTGAGAACAAGGATCTTCTGATTGCCACGGCGCGGATCGAGGAATACGCGGGTTACCTGGGCGTCAGCCGCTCGCAGCTGTTTCCGCAGGTTGGCGTGGGTGGCGACGCCAGTCGGCAATTGGGCAGCATCGCGGGGGCCGACGCGCTCAAACGCACCTACAGCACCTACGACCTGGTCGGGGGCGTGAACTGGGAAATCGACCTGTGGGGCAAGATCCGGCGCCAGAACGAGGCGGCCCGGGCCCAGCTCATGGCCAGTGAAGACGCGCAGCAAGGCGTGGTGCTCAGCCTGGTGGCCGCGGTCGCGGGCAGTTACAGCAGCCTGCGCAGCCTGGACCGGCAGCTGGAGATCGCCAAGGCCACGGCCAAGTCCCGTGGTGAGTCCTACCGCATCTTCCAGGACCGGTACGCGGGCGGCATCATCTCGCTGCTGGAACTCAGCCAGAACAAGTCCCAGTATGAAGAGGCGCTGGCCGTCATCCCCAAGGTCGAGAAAGAGATCGGGCTGCAGGAGAACGCGCTGAGCGTGCTGCTGGGACGCGACCCGGGGCCGATCCGGCGCGGCAAGGCCATCGACCAGCTCGTCTTGCCCGTGGTTCCGGCGGGGCTGCCCTCCAGCCTGCTGGAACGCCGGCCGGACCTGCGTGAAGCCGAACAGAAGCTGATTGCTGCCAATGCGCAGATCGGTGTGGCCAAGGCGGCCTACTACCCGAGCATTTCGCTCACCGGCGCCTTCGGGGTGGCCAGCGGCAACCTGAGCGATCTGTTCTCGGGCGCGTCCAAGATCTGGCAGTATGGCGCCTCCCTCAGCGCCCCGGTGTTCACCGCCGGCCAGCTGGCCGGGCAGGTGCAGGTGGCCGAGGCGCAGCAGAAGCAGGCGTTGTACGGGTACCAGAAGGCGATTCAGGATGCCTTTCGCAGCGTCAACGACGCGCTCATTGATCAGGACCGCACCCGGGCTCAACTGGCCGCGCAGCGTCAGCAGATCGACTCGCTGAAGACCTATGCCGACACTGCCCGCCTGCGCTACGACAACGGCTACACCAGCTACCTGGAAGTGGTCGATGCCGAACGCAGCCTGTTCAATGCCCAGTTGACGTTCACCCAGTCCGAGCAGACCCTGCTGCAGGCCATGATCAACCTCTACAAAGCCATGGGCGGTGGGTGGACCGTGAGCGGAGAGCGTGTGCCTGTGGCTGGTCTGCCGGACTCGCGGGTTGCACCCCGTCCTTGAATGTGAGTTCGTTCCCATCTATCCAGGAGCAAGGCTGCTGTGCGATGATCTCGGTCAGCGCATGGTTGGACGGCGCTGGAGACCGGGGATTTTGAGCAGCGGCGAGGGAAACAATTGTGAACGGCCGGATTGGAACCGATGAGTGCGCGACTGACACCATTTCAAGGAAGGGTTTTTGATGGTGCAAACTGTTTTTCGATCAGACGCAATCAAGGGCGCTGTGGTACTCGCGGCGCTGTGCCTGCTCCCACTGCCGGCTTTGGCGTCGATGTTCAAGGGCGAAGCGCTGGATACCGTCGCAAACTATCTGGCTTGGTTCATTGTGATCGTGATGCCAGTGGTCGGCATCGTGGTTTTCTGGAAAGTCCATATCCTGCCGGAAAAGATTGCGGAGAAGCGGCATCATCCCCAGAAAGACGCCATCCAGGTGCTGTGTTTGCTGTCGCTGGTTTTCGGCGGTCTCCTGTGGCCAATCGCCTGGCTCTGGGCCTATACCCGATCGACGACCAGCTTTCTCGCTTATGGCACCGAAAAGCACTTGGACTACTACCACGAGAGGGCAGAAGCATGGCGCGCGGGCAAACTCACCAGATCTGAGGCCGTGGAACTCCAGGAGGAGCTTGACGCCATCGCCAGCAAGGTTCCCTTGCCCACAGAGTTGAAGGCACTGCGGCGTGACCTGGCCGCCGCGAACATGGTGCCGGTCGAGGCATCCGTTTCAGGGGGAGCCGCCTGATGGAAGCCATCCTCGTTGGTATCTATGCGTTTTTTGTCTGGCTGATTTTCTTCAAGTTCAAGTGGCTGCCTTGGACCACGAAAGCTCAGGTGACCGTGGTCGTCATTCCGATCGTGGCGCTTTCGGCATTGATCCTGACGTTGAACGTCGTGGCACCGTCGTCCAGCGATGTTCGGGTCTTCAAATACGTGGTCCAGATCTTGCCGCAGGTGCGCGGACGCGTGATCGAGGTGCCAGTTTCGCCGAATCGCTTGGTCCGGAAGGGCGAATTGCTCTTTCGTGTCGATTCGACGCCGTACCTGAACGACCTCAATGTTGCGAAGGGCAAGCTTGCGGCCAATGAAGCGAGGTTGGCCCAGGCTGTCGCGGGGCTGGCTGGTGCTTCCGCGGGTGATCGCGAACTGCAGGCCCAATTGGCTGCGGCCAGCGGCCAGGTCGCGGCTCTGAAGCCCAAATTGGATCTCGCGCGGCAAAGGGTTCTTCAGAATCGTGAGTTGGTGGCGACCGGGGCCGGCGACAAGTTCGCGCTTGAACAGGCCGAAGCGAACGTCATTGAACTGCAGGCCCAGATGGCCACCGCGACCGCCAACGAGGCGCAAGTGGCTCAGAAGCTGTCCGGACGGGTCAACGGAGAACTGGCCTCTGTGGCGGCAGCGCGCGCCGATCTCGCAACTGCCAAGGCTGCTGTAGACAGCAGTCGTGCCGATGTGGCCAATGCCCAATGGAACTTCGATCAGTGCGCGGTGTATGCGCCGGCCGACGGCTATGCCATCAATGTGCAGCTTCGGCCCGGCTCGGTCGTGGTGCCGTTCCCCGTTGCGCCGGCGATGAGCTTCGTGGAGGAAAAATACCAGGTCATCGCACTGTTTGCCCAGAATGAGCTGACGATGGTCGAACCGGGCAACGAAGCAGAAGTCACGCTGCCCATGTATCCGGGGCGGGTCATCAAGGCAAAGGTGGACTCCATCGTCTGGGCACAGGGTCAAGGACAGCTGACCCCTTCGGGCACGTTGCCCCAAACGGGCGCCTATCCCCAGGTGCCGGGACGTTTCCCCGTCAAACTGGACGTTGCCGAGCGAGATCGGGAGTTGTTTCTCGCGGCGGGTGCCGAGGGGCATGGCGCGATTTACACCGAGCACATGGAGCCAATCCAGATCCTGCGCAAGGTGCTGATCCGTGTCAATTCGATCACGAACTACCTGATTCTGAAGCTCCACTGATGTGCACGATGCGCGACACCCGTTTCGTTGTCGTCATGGCCGGCTTGACGGCGTTGGCGGGTTGTGCACTGAACGCACCACCGACGCCGAGTGATCTTCGCCAACAGGCCAATCCCCACGTGGCGGTGCCCGCCGGGTTCAAAGCGCAGGGTGAGCGACCTGCTGCGCCGGTCGTGGGCCAGTGGCTGTCGTCCTTCAACGACCGATCGCTGAACGCTTTGGTTGATGAGGCACTGGCCTACAACGCCGACCTGCAGGTCGCGGCGGCGCGGGTCGAACAGGCTGGCGGCTATGTGAAGGTGGCGAGCGGGGCGTTGCTGCCCTCTGTCGGCGTGGCAGCCATGGGCGGCGGCAAGTCCGGTGGCAGTGGGGGACTTGACGGGATCTGGCTGAACGCCTCGCTGGAACTTGACGTCTGGGGCCGGCTGCGCTATGGGCAGGCGGCAGCGCAGGAGCAGGCGGCGGCTGCCAGTGCCGACTACGCGTACGCTCGCCAATCGCTGGCCGCGACCGTGGCGAAGTCCTGGTTTCTGGCGATCGAGGCTGGTCAGCAACGGGCCATTGCGGAGGAGGCGGTGAAAGCCGCGAGTACCCTCTTGCGCATTGCCCAGGAGCGCTTCCGGGTCGGCAACGGTAATGAACAGGCTGTGATGCAAGCCCGTGTCTCCCTCAGTTCGGCCCGGGATGGCTTGCGCCAGATCGAACTGGCGCGCGAGCAATCCTTGCGTGCTCTGGAACTGATTCTCGGTCGTTATCCGGCGGCCGAAATCGCTGTCGCCGAGGGTTTTCCGACGCTGCCTTCGGCCGCGCCGGTTGGCATGCCCTCGGAGTTGCTGGAGCGTCGGCCTGACGTCGTCGCCGCCGAGCGCCGGGTGGCGGCGGCTTTCAATCGTGTGGGAGAAGCCCAAGCGGCGCAGCTTCCGAGGATCAGTCTGACAGCGGGCGGCAGCAACGTTTCGAGTGACCTGATCGTCTTGAAGGACACGAGCAATCCGATCTGGAGCGTTGGTGCCAACCTGATTGCGCCCATCTATCAAGGCGGCGCGCTTCGAGCGCAGGTTGAGATTCGAACGGCCGAACAAAAGCAGGCAATCGCGGAATTTGCGCGCGTCGGACAACGCGCCTTCGCCGAAGTCGAGAATGCGCTCGCTGCTGAAAACGTTCTGCGCGATCGTGAATCGATACTCGCGGTAGCGGTTCGCGACAGTGCGCGCACGTTGGATCTTGCACAGGTTCAGTTCCGGGTTGGATCCGTCGATCTTCGATCGGTTGAACAGAGCCAACTCGCTCTTTACTCGGCCCGCCTTGCACTGTTGCGGATTCAGTCCGAGCGTTTGGCTCAGCGCGTCAACCTGTACCTCGCATTGGGAGGCAGTTTTGAGCCAACGCTGACGACAGCGGCTCGCTGAGTGCCGCCTGGCATCCGGCAGACGACTCTCATCATCATTTCCGGAGGCGCATCCATGCCCAATCCCTATTCGCTGACCCCCCTGGTGCCCCACGAACTCGGTCGACTTTTTGTGCTCGCCTTTCCCGACGAAGGCACGGCCTTTACCCTGCGGGACACCCTGTTGAAGTGGGAGGAGGACAGCATCATCGATGTGGGCGACATGGTGGTGGTCACCCGCGATCGGCAGGGCCGCGTGCGCCTGCACCAGTCCTTGCCGCTGACCGCTGTCGGTAGTGCGCTCGGGAGCCTCGGAGGCATGGTGTTCGGCATGATGCTGCTGAACCCGCTCTTCGGATCGATCGCCGGTGCCGCCGTCGGTGCGGCAGCGGGCGCGATGCAGGACATCGGCATCAGTGACGCGTTCATGAAGGAACTTGGCGAAACGTTGACGCTGGGCACGTCAGCCTTGTTTGTCACGGTTCGCAGCTCAAAACCGCAGCCCCTGCTCGAACGCCTGCAAGCCTTTGCCGGAACATGCAGGATTCTGCAATGCGACATGCCCGCCGAAAACGAAGTGCTGCTGCGGCGGGTTCTGGAAGGCGAGGGGCTCCAAACATCGTCTGGCGGTGCGAAGAGCTGACTTTTCTTGCTTGGCGCACGAATAATTGAACTTTTCGTCGGTTTCCCAGCGCCAAATCGAGGTCTTCTGCTACCAATTCAGGATTCGTTGACGCTCCTGTTGCCGGTGCCGCGACGACTTGGGTGGCCCACTGCTTCACCAGCGAGGCAATGGGGACGTTTCGATCGATGCCGTCGCGGTGAAGATCAGGTCTTTCTTGACTTGTGTCACGATTCGTTCGCCGCCCGGTGTTAGGCTTGAGTTGCGCTTCGGGTGTGTCACGCTTCGATGCCCGGTGGCGCGAGCAACGAACGAAAGACGATTCAAATGTCCCCATCCACCCGCAAGAGCGCCGGCAAGGCCGAGGTGGCGCGCGCGTCCGGTGCGCACTTGCCCGAGCCCACTTTCACCGCGTCGAATGCATTCCTTCAAACCTGGGGTCCCCTCGGCGAGTACGCAACCGATGCCGCGCAACGCACCATCCTGTTCTGGGATGTGCTGCGACAGCGCAGCGAACAGTACTACGCGCAGAAAGCCAAGGCGGTGCCGCATGTGCTCAGCTTCGACGCCGAACTGGTGCTGGACGCGCGCACATTCGTCAAACCGGTCAACTACCTGCTGGTCCGGATCAAGCCACCGGCCGGCGTGGTGATCGATCCGCTGAAGCGGCCCTTTGTCGTGGTCGATCCGCGCGCGGGGCACGGCCCCGGCATCGGCGGCTTCAAGGCCGACAGCGAGATCGGCGTGGCCTTGCGCGCCGGCCATCCCTGCTATTTCGTCGGCTTCACCCCCGAGCCCATGCCGGGGCAAACGATCGAAGACATCATCTACGCCGAGATCGCGTTCCTGGAGAAGGTGGTCGAATTGCACCCCAGGGCCGAGGGCAAGCCCTGCGTGATCGGGAACTGCCAGGCCGGCTGGGCGGTGCTGCTGGTCGCCGCCATCCGGCCCGACCTGTTCGGCCCCATCATCGTTCCGGGCTCGCCGCTGTCCTACTGGGCCGGCATCGAGGGGCAGAACCCGATGCGCTACACCGGCGGCCTCAGCGGCGGCAGCTGGATCACCGCGCTGACCAGCGACCTGGGCAATGGCAAGTTCGACGGCGGGTATCTGGTGGAGAACTTCGAAAACCAGAACCCCGCCAACACCTGGTGGACCAAGAACTACAACCTCTGGTCCAAGGTGGACACCGAAGCCGAGCGCTTCCTGGAATTCGAAAAGTGGTGGGGCGGCCACGTGAACCTCAACGGCGAAGAGATCCAGTGGATCGTCGACAAGCTGTTCATCGGCAACCGTCTGGCCACGGGCGAGATCGTCACGGCGGCTGGCGACCGCATCGACCTGCGCAACATCCGCTCGCCCATCATCTGCTTCTGTTCCAAGGGCGACAACATCACCCCGCCACAGCAGGCGCTGGGCTGGATCGTGGACCTGTACGGCAAGGATGACGACATCCGCGCCAGCGGCCAGACCATCGTCTACGCCGTGCACGAGAGCATTGGCCACCTGGGCATCTTTGTATCGGGCGGCGTGGCGAAGAAGGAGCACCAGGAATTCGCCTCCAACATCGACCTGATCGACGTCCTGCCGCCCGGCCTGTATGAAGCCGTCATGACGCCGCGCACCACCGAGACCATGAACGCCGATCTGGTCACGGGCGACTGGGTGGTGCGTTTCGAGCCGCGTACCCTGGACGACGTGCGGGCCATCGTGAAGCCGACAGCCGAGAACGAGCGCCGTTTCGCGGCGGCGCGGCGGGTGTCCGAGATCAACCTCGGCCTGTACCGGACCCTGTTCCAGCCCTTCATCCGTGCCGCGGTGAACGACCAGACCGCCGAATGGTTGCGGATCATGAACCATGCGGAACTCCCGTACCAGATTTTTTCAGACCAGAACCCGTGGATGCAGCCACTGGCCCAACTGGCCGAACAGGTGCGCGGGCGGCGTCAGCCGGTCGCATCCGACAACCCGTTGCTGCCCGTGCAGTCGATGGTGTCCGACCGGATCGTCGCCGCGCTCGACGGGTACCGGCAGTGGCACGAAAGCACGGTCGAACAGATCTTTCTGGCGGTGTACGGTTCGCCGCTGGTGCAGGCCATGGTCGGACTTGGGCCTGACGGCGAACCGCCGCGCCGGCGCCCGGGCGACGATCCCGAGCGCAGCGCCTTCGTCCAGCAACGCATCGCCGAGATCAAGGCCCGGGTGGCCGAGGGGGGCCTGCGCGAGGCGGCCATCCGAGCCTTGGTCTACGTCGGCATGGCAGGCCCCGGTGTGGATGAGCGCGCGTTCAACGAACTGCGGCTGATCCGGGCGGAAAACGCCGGCGTTCCGTTGCAGGAATTCAAGCAGACCCTGCGCGAGCAGTACTTCACCCTGCTGCTGGACTCGCAGGAGGCACTGGCAGCGATTCCCCGCATGGTGCCGGACGATCCGGCGCTGCGCGTCAAGGTGCTCGATGCCTTGCGCAAGACGGTTGAGGCCAGCGGCCCCGCGACCGGAGAGCGGGGCGAGCGCCTGGCGCAGATCGAAAAGCTGTTGGGCGGTGGCAAGCCGGCCGCCAAACGCAGTCCATCCCGTAAAGCAACCTGAATGCAGGCCGCAACCACGAACCAGGAATTCCCATGGCAAGACGACACGAAAAATACCGGCACCTGATCGCGCGCTGCAAGGAAACCGGGGCCGTTCCCTGCGCGGTGGCGCATCCCTGTGATGAGAGCTCATTGCGCGGCGCAGTGGAGGCCGGCGAGATGGGGCTTCTGCGTCCCGTGCTGGTTGGCCCGGTGGCGCGCATCACCGAACTGGCGGCGCAGTGCGGCCTCGACATCGCTTCGCTGGAGCGGGTCGACGCGGCGCACAGCGTCGAATCGGCCGAGACGGCGGTCCGGCTGGCGCGCGAAGGCAAGGTCGAGTTGCTGATGAAGGGCAGCCTGCACACCGACGAACTGATGGCCGCGGTGGTCAGGCGGGACTCCGGGCTGCGCACCGGTCGGCGCATCAGCCACTGCTTCATCATGGACGTGCCGGAAATCGACCGCGTGGTCATCATCACCGACGCAGCGGTGAACATTTTCCCGACGCTGGAAGACAAGGTCCATATCGTGCAGAACGCGATCGACCTCGCGGTGGCGCTGGGCCTGCAGGAGCCCAAGGTGGCCATCCTCTCGGCGATGGAAACGGTGAACCCCCAGGTCCCGTCGACCATCGAAGCCGCAGCACTGTGCAAGATGGCCGAGCGCGGGCAGATCACGGGCGGCATCCTGGATGGTCCGCTGGCGCTGGACAACGCGATCGATCTGGGCGCGGCCCGGATCAAGAAGATCCATTCGCCGGTGGCCGGACGCGCCGACATCCTCATGGTGCCTGATCTGGAGGCAGGCAACATGCTGGCCAAGAGCCTGAGCTTCATGGCGGACGCTGACGCGGCGGGCATCGTGATCGGCGCCCGGGTGCCCATCATCCTCACCAGCCGAGCCGACTCGGTCGAGACCCGTCTCGCGTCCTGCGCGGTGGCGGCGCTCGTGGCACACGCCCGCCGGGCCAACCTGAAGCAGGCGGTGGCCGGATGAATGACGCGATCCTCGTTCTCAATGCCGGTTCGTCCAGCATCAAGTTCTCGCTGTACCGGGTGGACGAGCGGCAGCTGGTGTTGCATGCCGGCGGTCAGCTCGAAGGCCTCTACACGGCACCCCACTTCAAGGCCGTGGATGCCAGCGGTGCGGTGATCGGCGAAACATTCTGGACCGATGGCGAGGTGCTGGGCCATGAGGGGGCCATTGGCCACCTGTCCGGCTTTCTGCGCACGCACTCGGGCGGGCATCGCCTGGTGGGTGTCGGTCACCGGGTGGTACACGGGGGGCTGCTGTATGCGGCCCCGGCGCGGCTGGATGCTGCGGTCGTCAGCGACCTGGAGCAGTTCATACCCCTGGCGCCCTTGCACCAGCCGCACAACCTGGCGCCCATCAAGCTGCTGATGGCCCAGCAACCCGATCTGCCCCAGGTGGCTTGCTTCGACACAGCATTTCATCGCACCCAGCCGGAACTGGCACAGATGTTCGCGCTGCCAGTCGAGTTGCATGAAGCGGGCGTGCGGCGCTACGGTTTTCACGGCCTGTCGTACGAGTACATCGCGTCGCGATTGCCGTCGATCGACCCGCAGGCCGCCGCCGGACGCACCGTGGTCCTGCACCTGGGCAACGGCGCCAGCATGTGCGCCCTGTTGGCCGGTCGCAGTGTCGCCAGCACGATGGGTTTCACGGCGGTCGACGGCTTGCCGATGGGAACCCGTTGCGGCGCACTGGACCCCGGCGTGATTCTTTACCTGATGGACCAGCGGGGCATGGACGCCCGGTCGATCGAGAAGCTGATCTACGGCCAGTCGGGGCTGCTCGGTGTGTCGGGCGTGTCCAGCGACATGCGCACGCTGCTGGCCAGCGACGATCCGCGCGCCAGGCTGGCGGTGGACCTCTACGTCTATCGCATCGGTCGGGAACTGGGTTCGCTGGCCGCGGCATTGGGCGGAGTGGACGCGATGGTGTTCACCGGCGGCATCGGGGAGCATGCGGCGCCGATCCGGGAGCGGGTGTGTGCGCTGGCGGCCTGGCTGGGCGTGGTGCTGGACCGGGAGGCCAATTGCGCGGACGCGCTGCGCATCGACGCACCAGGCAGCCGGGTCTCGGTCTCGGTGATCCCGACCAACGAAGAACTGATGATCGCGATGCACACCTGGGAACTGCTGAACCGGGCCTGAAATCGAAGAGGTGACGCCGCGATGCATGGGGCCGGGCGTATGATGGTTTCGGCGATCGAAGGCGTGTGGTGTTGGCAACTGGTCAATACGAAGATGGAGCAAACATGATGAACAAGCAGCGTCGACGTTTCGCGGATCCTTTCCAAGGCAGGCGCTCCAGGTTGCTGGCGCTGCTCACCGGCCTCCTCGTAGGGATGTCGGCCGGGCAGGTTCTGGCGCAAGCAACGCCGACGCCTGGTGCCGTTTCGGTACGCCCCGCGGAGGATCTCACCGGACTGGTGGCGCCGATCGCGCTCTATCCCGACGATCTGGTGTCGATCATCCTGCCGGCCGCAACCAACCCCTTGCAGATCGTGCAGGCGGATCGTTTTCTGGACAAACGCAAAGCCGATCCGAAGGCGCCTCTGGACGAACGCTGGGATGACGCTGTGAAGGCCATGCTGAACTATCCCGACGTCGTGAAAAAAATGAGCGCGGACCTGGATTGGACCGCGGCGCTCGGTGAGGCCGTCGTCGCCGATCAGGGGGCCGTGCTGGACGCGGTCCAGGCTTTCCGTCGCAAGGCAAAGGCAGCCGGCAACCTGAAGACCGACGGCAAGCAGGTGGTCGGCACCGATCAGGAAATCATCACCATCGTGCCGGCCAACCCGGAGGTCATCTACGTACCCCAGTACGACCCGGCCACGGTGGTGGTCGGTGGCTACCCGTACTGGGGCTACTACCCGACGCCTTACCCGGTCTATTACTACCCGTATGCACCAGGCGCAGCCTTGGCCACGGGCATCATCTGGGGTGCCGCGATTGGCGCGGCGTGGAATGGTGGCCACTACGTTTCGCATTACGGCGGCAACGCCAACATCAACATCAACCGCAACACCAACATCAACCGCGGGGGCGGAGCCACCACATTGCCGGCCGGTGGCAGTTCGGCGTGGAAATCCAACAAGCAGCCCGGTCAGGTAAGCAGTTCCATCGGGAAGACCGCGCCAGCGGGCGGCCGGGTTGGCGATGCCCGCGGCGGTGTTGGCGGTTCCGGGTCGTACGGGGGCGCCGGGGCACGGCCGTCGACGCAGCCCAGCGGTGGTTTGGGTGATCGCGGTGGCGGCGATGCGTTCGGTGGCTATGGCTCGGGCCGGCAGACTCAGATGGACAGTTCGCGTGGCGCGGCCAGCCGTGGCTCGGCCTCCAGCATGGGCGCCCGGCCCTCGCCGAGTTACGGCGGCGGCGGGTTCAGCGGAGGGGGCGGACGAAGCGGCGGATTCGGCGGTGGGGGCGGTCGTGGCGGTGGTGGCCGACGCTGAAGGCAGGAGTCCTGACATGAACCCTTCGTTCCCTATCCCAAACAAGGCATCAGCCATGAACATCCTTCACTTCCGGGCTTTCGTGCGCCGTCTGGCGCTTGCCTTTTTGCTCGTCGGTCCGATCGCCGCCTTGGCCGCGCCGCAGGAAACGTTTGCCACCCCGCAAGCGGCCGTCGAGGCGCTGATAGCGGCGCTCAAGGCCGACAGCGATCCCGCCATGATTGCGATCTTCGGCGAGCAGCACAAGAACCTGGTGGTCTCGCCCGACCGCGCCGCGACGAGCGCGACGCGCGCCAGGATTCTCGCGGCGATGCAGACGACCTACGTCCTGCGCGAGGTCGGGGCGGATCGTCGGGTGCTGGTGATCGGTGACGAGGCCTGGCCCGCACCGATCCCGCTGGTGCGAGCGGGTGATCGCTGGCGTTTTGCCACCGAGCTGGGCGCGGACGAGCTCGCCAACCGGCGGGTCGGTGCCAATGAGCGCAACGCCATCCACGTGCTTCGCACCTACGTTGACGCCCAGCGAGCCTACGCCGCCAAGGACCGCGACGGTGATGGGGTGCTTCAGTACGCGCAGAAGCTGGCCAGCACCCAGGGCAAACAAGACGGGCTGTATTGGCCGGCTGACGCCGCGAAGGGAGAAGAGGCGAGTCCGTTCGGACCGCTGATCGCCGAGAGTGCACCCTACCGCGCGGGACATGCGCCCGGTGATCCCTATCGGGGTTATCACTTCAAGATCCTCACGCGCCAGGGCAAGTCAGCGGCGGGCGGATCCTACAACTACCTCATCAACGGTCGCATGCTGGCAGGCTATGCCATGGTGGCGTACCCTGCCGTGTGGGACCAGACCGGGGTCATGACCTTCATCGTCAACCAGAACGGCAAGGTCTACCAGAAGGATCTCGGGAAGAACTCCACCGCGTTGGGCGCGAACATGACCACATTTGACCCAGGCCCCGGCTGGAAGGAAGTCACGCCGTGAATTCCAGGTGCTGCGCCAGTCCATGGTTTGAAACGCAAGGAAGGAAGCCCAGCCATGACCATTGAACAGCCGGGAAGCGGGGCGCCCGTAGCCCTCAGGGATGGGCGGGCGGTCCACATACGCGCGATTCGAACGTCGGATGAGGCGGAGTTGTTGCAGGCTTTCGACCGCCTGAGTCCCGAGGCCCGCTACATGCGTTTCATGCGGGTGGTCAAGGCGCCGAACCTGGAGCGCTTGCGCCGGACCCTGGCGGGCTTTCCGCAGACCGGGGATGCCGTGGTCGCCACCATTCCCGCGGCCGATGGCATCGACATTGTCGGAAGTGCCACGTTCATCATCCTGGAAGGTCAACGCGACTGTGAATTTGCCATCAACGTGGCAAGTTCTTTCGGTGGGGTGGGACTGGGGCGGATCCTCATGCAAAGCCTCATCGATGCGGCCCGCGCTCGCGGCCTGGAGCGGATGGAAGGATTCGTTCTGGCCGTCAACCAGCCGATGCTGGCGCTGGCAAGCCGATTGGGATTTTCGATCGATCGTGACCCGGAAGACCCATCCGTCCGAATCTGCCGCCTGAGTTTGCAGGGCTGAGGTCCGACAGGCTGTCTGGCTGAACACCCGTTACCTTCAACATGGCCATGACGATTCGCGACGCAGTCCGACACACTTTCGCCCGGATCGGGCTTTTAACGCGGGAATGGCTGCGTCTGAACTGGGATCGCCTGTACGGGGTTCGCAGCTATGTGAACACGTCGCTTTGGGTGGTCCCCTTCATCGCCCTCCTGGTGGAGCAGGTGATCGTCCGGCTGACCGGGGCCTTGGGGACCTGGCTGGCCGAATCGGGACGTATCGACGCGCAACACGCGTTTTTCGGCCTCACGGTCTCGGGCGCCCGGTCGGCGCTGGAAACCATCGTGTCCATGACCCTGTCGTTCCTGGTGTTCACCTTCGGCTCCCTGCTGGTTGCGGTGCAGGTGGCCGGTGGGCAATACACGCCGCGTGTCATTGCGACCATTTTTCTGAGCAACAAGGTGGTCCGGGCCTGCGTGGGACTTTTTGTGGTGACCCTCTTTTTTGCGCTCAGAACGCTGGCGGAGATGGACCGCGCAGTCGACCAGCTCAATGCGGCCGTGTCCGCGCTACTGGGATTGCTCAGCGTGGTGACCTTCCTGTTCCTGATCGACTATGCCGCGAGGATGCTGCGTCCCGTGAGCATCGTCGCCAGCGTGGGCAATCTCGGACTCGATGTGATCCGCAGCGTCTACCCGGAACAGACCGGAAGGTCGCACCGGGAAGAGCCAGCGGCACAGCGGCCGGCCGCCGAACGGACGCTGGTCAACACTGGCGCCTCGGGTGTGGTACTGGCGGTGCGGGTGGAACAACTCGTGGAACTGGCCTCCAAAGCCGGCGGCATCGTCGAGGTGGTTCCGCAAGTAGGCGATTTCCTGGCCGCAGACGAACCCCTCTTTCATCTGTATGGCGGGGCCGCAGCCGTGAGCGACGCGGACCTTCGGGCCACCGTGGCGCTGGGCGTCGAGCGAACGATGGAACAGGATCCCTCCTTCGCTTTCCGCATCCTGGTCGATATCGCCATCAAAGCCTTGTCCGCTGCCATCAACGATCCGACCACGGCCGTGCTGGCCATCGACCAATTGCATCGCCTGTTGCGGCGTGTGGGGCTGCAGGACCTGCGCGGAGAGCGCTTCAGGGATGAACAAGGCCAGGTTCGTGTGATCTTTCGCACACCCAACTGGGAGGACTTTGTCCATCTTTCGTGTACCGAAATCCGCCATTGCGGCGTGGGCAGCATCCAGATACCCCGGCGGATGCGCGCCATGCTGGAAAACCTGATGCAGACCCTGCCGCCACATCGGCACGCCGAATTGCGCCAGCAACTGGAACTGCTTGACCAAGCCGTTGCGGGTACTTACAGCGTTCCTGCGGACCTCGCGCTGGCACGCGTGGCCGATACACAAGGATTGGGCGGTGCCCTCGGGGTGCATCCCGAGGTTGACCCGTCTCGAATCCCGATCCAGCGGCCACCAGCGGATAGGAGTTGATCCGCAGCCCTTTGGCCGTTCAGCTTTTTGCCGGCACAGTAACCGCTTGGGCCGATTCAAGCCGGCTACTGAAGTACTCCAGGGAAGTTTTGGTTTTCGCGGACTGGTCGGCTCCGAGCACGATGCCCTGGGCGGCAAGGTAGGCCTTGAACTGACCACCAAACTCGAAAGCTTCTTTCGGCAGGCACTTGGTGGAGACTTCGAGCACGCGAGCGCCATCGGGATAGAGCCACATCTCGACCACGATCGGGCGGTCAAAGTCCTTCGGCTGGTGCTTGGCCTTGAGCAGGAAGGTGGGTCCCAGGATGACCAGCTGGTCCATGGTGATCCCTGCCGGCGCGTGTGCATCAAAGAAGGCGCGCTGTTCTTTGGAGAACAGCTTGCGCAGTGGCATCTTGCCCGCGGTCACGTCGAGCACTTCCTTCCCGGTGCAAACGCCTTTGAACGAAGCGGAACAAACGAATCCGCCCGGCATCACATCCACCTCGACCTTGAACGCGGCTGACCGGCGAAGTTCCGGGTCGATGGTGGACGGGTCCACCGGGCGCAGCTTGATGACCGTGTCAGCTTCACCGCCCTGGATACGCCGGGCCCGGACGACCACGCCTGCTTTGTTCAAAGCCAGGTCGGGCGTATCGAAAAAGAAAGCTTGTCGCGGCTGCGCCTCGACCGGATCGAGCCCAATGCTCTTGATCGTCGCGCGATGACCGGTGAGGGGAACCGACAACTTGAGCTCCACGCTGTTCGCTCCCTTGATGAGCTTGAACATGGCGATGAACTGCTCGGTTGTGAGGGGCTTTGCCAGCGCGGGTTCAGCGGCCTTTGGCGCCACCCGGGGAGCCGCCTTGCGCGGGGCCGCCACGGTCTTTGCTGGCTTCGCACGCTGGGCTGCTGGTGCAGGTGACGCGACGGTTGTGTCTTTTTCGGGTGTCATGGTCGATCTCCTTTGGGTAACTTTTTTCGCCGGGTTCAACGCGGCCTTTTCAATGGGTGGGGCCGGCCTTCAGGTTCCGAAACGCTCGGCCAGCACCCCATGCCGCAACCCGCGATCGCTGACGGTGAAACTCTGCTTGCCCAATTTTTGCATCACCGTGCGAACGATGCACGCGCCTGCCAGGATCACCTCTTCGCGCCTGGCCTGAAGGCCGACGATGGACCGGCGGCCAGCAGCATCCTGGGTGCGGTACCGCTCGATCTGTCGGTCGATCTCGGCGCGATCCAGCACGGTCCCCTGAACCACGGCCGGGTCGTAGCTCGCCAGCCGGTGTTTGACGGCGGTGATGTTGGTCACCACGCCCCCCATGGCGACCAGCTGTTCGGGTACCGGACGGTTGTCGAGGCGGGAAAGATCAGCTGCGATTGCCTGCAGGGCGTTGGCAAGGGTTTCGATGGACGTTACCTGGTCCAGGTGAAAGCGTTCGGTGTATTTCACCGCGCCCACCTCGACACTGAAGCGTTCATCCACCGCCGTGTCGTGGCCGAAGGTGAACTGCGAACTGCCGCCACCGGTGTCGAAAACAACGAGCGAACCTGAAAAGGCGCCGAGACCTGAGCGTGCACCGAGGTAGGCCAGCCGTCCTTCCTCCTCGCCGGAAATGACCTCGATCTGAACGCCAGTGCGCGCTGCGATGGTTGCCACCACGTCCGGTCCGTTCGACGCGATCCGCAGACCGGCTGTTCCGACGGCCGCGATGGCCTCGACCTGGTGTCGCCTCGCCTCATCGACCATTCCATGGATGGCATGTACCGCACGCTCCAGTGCCGCCGGGGTGATGACGCGCTCCTGGCCGAATCCCTCGCCCATGCGGGTCACCTCGGCGCGATCCACCACGGTGCGCCAGGCGCCGTCCGGTGTCCTTTCCCCGATGTGGAACTTGATGGAATTGGTGCCGGCATCAATGACGGCAAACAGGGGACGCTTCATTTCATTCATGGTCAACCTTCGCTCATAACAACACGCCCATCAGCGTCTTCAGAAGATCCTCCAGCGACATCATCGTCAAGCCCAACGGTACCAAGGGAGCCAAGGTGGCCGCCACCAGCCGAAAAACGGCGTCGCGGGTGATGGGCGCGATGCGCATCTCTTGCACGACCGCGTAGCTGTTGCCGAGGTCGGCCAGGGACTGGATGTCGGCGCTACCAACCAGGGGCTCGTCGGGAGGTGCACCGCCGCGCAGCCATTTGGCATCGAAGTCCCGTACATAGCGCTCGGCCAAGGAGCCGTATTCGCGCAGGCCGGTGCGCTTGGCCTGTGCGAGCCGGGGTGCGAACACCAGCAGGGGTCCGAGGACAATGCTCAGGATGAACACGACGACCAGCGCGATTTCTGCCTTGTATTGCGGCAGGCTGGCGCCGGTGAAAAAGATCTGATTGGCCAGGTTGCCGGCCAGCAAGGCGCCATGGGCAACGGCGAGCACGGCAAAGGCATAGACCAGTCCCGCGATGAAGCCAAGCCCGCCAACCCGGTCGGGGTGGGTCGGCACCAAGCTCAGCTCCAGGCGGGACACCTGCCAGAGCAGACGGGCCCAGATGAACAGGCGGTAGTACCACCGCAGCAACAGGAACTGGAACACCGGGAGGCTCACGTAGCCGTACCAGAGCCCGGCCCAGGTCAGGGACGGTCCGTTTGGGGTCGGCGCAGCGTACCAGGTGTGCGTGTCGAGCGCGATGAACTGGCGCCAGATCCATTCGATGCCGATTCCGTAGACGGCGGCGATCAGCAGCACCTCGGCCAGCGCCGAATTGCGCAAGCGCACCGCCGACGCCACCGCCGCTTCAAACTGCGGCAGGGCCGTGCTGGGAATGAGGTTGCGCTCAAGAAACTGTTGTACCAGGGGCCGCATGCGCTGGTGCACCACGAGTTCGGCCAGCACCAGCAGGGGGAGCGACACCAGAAATCGGATGTGGGCCTCCGCGTCTTTCAGGAACGGGACTGCCGCCGTGCCCGACCACAGCTCGCCGCCCAAGGCCGAGAGCACCAGCAAGGGAAGCCAGGTCAGGAGCGCGAAGGCGATCACGCGTCGCCGGAGCAGCAACAAGGCATCGTCGCTCAGATGGGCGCGCCGGAACAGTTGAAACAGGGGGCCACCGAGGACCAACGAGAACTCGGGCTTCTGGCGAAGCACATCCCACCCGTCGGGGGCTTTCCGGCTGGGGGTGCGGGTGTCGTTCGACATGATGGCCTGCGGTGTGCGACGCGCCGTCGACGATGGCTCCTCTAAGTCACGCGACCACGGCACGCCTGAAGCCCATTCTGGGCGTCCGTTTCGGGCTGCCCGTTGACTCAGGTCAAGTTGTCATCGAACAGTCTCAGGGCTCGGGCCGGGCGGGGGGCTCGTGCCACCGCTCGCGGGGGACCACGACCGCATGACCGGGCTGGCTCATGAAGTGCGGCGACAGAATCTGCAGGCCGTGCGTATTGAACCCGTCCTGGATTTCACCGTGCAGAGCCGACAGGATGGGCACCCGCTGCTGGGGAGCATCGATGTGGAAGAACAGCTCGTATTCGACATAAAAGTCGCTCAGCGCACGCTGGTAGACGATCGGCTCGGGCCGCTTGCGAATGCCCGCCGTGCGTGCAGCCGCCTCGGTCAGCAGGGCGTGCACCTGGCGCCAGGGTGCGTCGTAGCCGATCGTGACCTTGGTGGACAGCAGCGTGCCCTGCTCGCCGGACAGTTTGGAATAGTTGTTGATGGCGCTGCCAGTGATGACACTGTTGGGCAGGGTGATTTCTTCGTTGTGGAGCGTCTGCAGCTTGATCGCCAGTGCCCCGACTTCGGTGACCACGCCCTCGGATCCGTTGATGGTGACGAAATCCCCCTTTTTCAGCGAACGTGAATAGACGATCACCAGACCGCTCATCAACTGGGTGACCAGGCCGGTCGAGCCCAGCGTCACCATCACGCCGAACAGCACAGACACGCCCTTGAAAGCGTCGCTGCTGGAGCCCGGCAGGTAAGGGTAGGCGATGGCGATGGCGATGGCCCAGATCAGGCCATTCAGCAGCAGCCGCGTCGCGCCGACGGTGTCGGCGTGCAGGAACGGTACCCGGATGTTGCCGGTCTGGACGCGGCTGAGGAACTGCAGCAGCACGTCCTGGACCATGCGCGCCAGAAACATCACCACCACGATCATGATCAGGCCCGGGACGGCGCCGATCAGGCCACCGGCGATGTCGCCGAGCAGGCCGAAGACGTAGCGTGCCAGCGCGTTGCCCCAGGGCGCCGACCACGGAAACGCGTCCAGCACGGCAACGGCGGCGCCGTAACTCAGCGCGCCGATCAGTACCCAGAGTCCGATGCGGAGCAGGCGGTAGACGAACACGAGCAGGTAGCTCCTCGGCCCGGTTCCTTGCGCTGCCGATTCCGCCCGCTGCTGGAACACGTCACGCGCGCGCAGCAGCCACCGCATGCACAGGTTGAACACGCCGATGGCGACCAGCACGACCGCCAGCCCGATGAGCCAGGCGCGCGGCGTGCGCTGTTCCTGGCGTGCGGCCACCGCTTCTTCGAGCCGCAGCCGTGCGTGCTCGGCGGCTTCCTTCAGGTTCTGGCGCTGCTCCAGATCGAGGTCGGACGCCATCAGGGTGAACACCGTCTGCCCGTCCACCTGCACCGTGTAGCCGCTGCCCTCGTTCAGCGACATGGGTTGCGTCGTGACCTTGGGTGCGGTTCCGGCCGGCGGCAGCTCGGAGAACGCCCGTTGGGCCCGGGCCACGCGCTGTTCGGCATTGAACCCGCCCAGCAAGCCGCGAAGCTCCACGATGTCGCGGTTGAACAGCGTCAGCATCACCGGCGGCGCATCCACACCGGTGCTTGCCGCGGCGGGTGCCGGTGTGCGCGGTTCCGCGTGAACATGGCCGGCGCCGACCAGAACCATCACCAGAACGAACAGGCAGGCCACACCGGCGCGCCACGCCGGCGCGAGGGCATTGGCAAGGTGGATCGGCAAGGTTTTCATGGCACGGATTTTCTCACCGGCCCGTCTGCCCGGGGGCGGGTCACGACGCGGCAAGGGCCAGGCTCAGGTTTCGTCCCAGTCCTTCCAATCGACGGGGTGGATCGCGCGGTACCGGTTCACGGCACTGCCCACGGTCGGCTCGAAGATGTCGCTGCCCAGCGTCTCCAGCGTGCCGTAGTGCCGCAGGCGGTCCTTCACGGGTCCCTTCATGCCGGCGAACATCAGCGTCACACCCTGCTCATCGAGCTCGCCGTGCAGCATCAGCAACACGTCGGCGGCCGTGATGTCCACATCGGTGATGGCGTCAGCAGCCACCACGACCCACCGGATCGGGGTCGGCGCAGACGCGACCGCGCCGAGAATCTGCTCGCGAAACAGCTCGGCGTTGGCGAAAAAGAGCTGGGCGTCCCAGCGAAACAGCAACAGGCCGGGCACCTGCCGGCCTTCGGGGTGGCGGGTGATGTCGTGAAAACCCTTGGCGCCGTCGACGCGCGCCAGGATGGCCCAGTGAGGGTGCCAGGCGTTCCACACCAGCACCAGCAGGGCCAGGCCGATCGTGATGAAGATGCCTTCGATCACACCGATGAACGCGACCCCGAGGAAACTGATCACCGACAGCGCAAACTCCACCTTGCGCAGCCGGTACATCTCGAACATGCCGGGGACGTCCGCGAACGACAGGCAGGCCGCGATGACCACCGCGCCCAGCACCGCGCTGGGCATGTCCTGCAGCAGGGTCGGCGCCAACATCAGCAGCAGCGCAATGGCCAGGGCGCCGATCAGGCCGGTTACTTGCGTGCGCGAGCCCGCTGCTTCCGCCACCGGCGTGCGTGATGCGCTGCTGCTGATCGAGAAGCCCTGGAACAGGCCGGATGCGATGTTGGCCGCGCCCAGGGCGATCATCTCCTGGTTCTGGCTGACCTGGTAGCCACCGCGCTGGGCCAGCGCCCGGGACAGCACGCTGGTGTCGGCGAATGACAGCAGCGCGATGATGATCGCGCCGGGCAGCAGCCGAAGGATCTCGTCCGGGCTGGCCGTGGGCATCCGGAATTCCGGCAGTCCCAGGGGCATCGGACCGAGCACGGAGATGTGCGCCACGTGGGCCAGGTCGAACCAGCCGGACGCCACCGTGGCCAGTGCGACCGCGATCAGGATGCCCGGCCATTTCGGTCGCCAGGCCTTGAGCAGCAGGATGAGCGCGAGCGAGCCGGCGCCGATCAGCAGCGCCACGCCGTTGGTGCGCCCGTCGGCGATGCCCTGGAACAGCTTGACGGTCTTGTCCGGCAGGTCGACCGCCTTGACCGAAAACCCGAACAGCTTGGGCATCTGACCGATCAGCACCGTGAGCGCGATGGCGTTCATGAAACCGATGCGGATCGGTTTGGACAGCAGATCGGCCAGCAGCCCCAGGCGAGCGAAACCGATCACCAGCGAACAGCTGCCCGACAGCAGCGCCAGCATGCCCGCCAGCGCCAGCGCGTGCGCCGGATCGCCCACGGCCAGCGGGAGGATCAGTGCCGCGATGACAGCGGCCAGCGTGGAGTCCGGGCCCAGCACCATGATGCGACTCGGTCCGAAGATGGCGTAGGCGATCAGTGGCAGGATGGTGGCGTACAGGCCGTTGATCGCCGGCAAGCCCGACGCCTCCGCGTAGCCCATGCCGACGGGGACCAGGATCGCGGTCAGCACGAGACCGGCCACCAGATCGTGGACCAGCCAACTGCCCCGGTAATCGAGCAGAGTGGCCACGCCCGGTGCCCAACGCTGCAGGCGAGATGGCGTCTTGGCAGAAGCTGTTGGTGATAGCTCGGGCACTTGATTCATGGTCTGGGGCGTGGCCGAACCTTCAGCCGCTGGCAAGAGACAGGTGGCAGGTTACGCAGCGCAATGCGCTTCTTTTTTGATGCAGGTCAAGCGGCATCGCATCAATGTCATGAAAAGTTCACCATTCGGTCATACAAGGCGCGACCGCGCATCCCGCCATGTCATCTTCATCCAAACGCAAGTCTGTACCACGGTCCGCACAGGGCGGGCCGGCCCGCAAGAAATCGGCGGCAGAGGCCGGTCGCGTCCGCAAACCGTCGGGGCCGAAGGTCGATCTGGGTACCGGGCCGAAAAAGGCCCAGCGCCCGGGAGATCCTGCGGGCGGGCCGAAGGTGCCCTCGGCCCAGGCGCTGCAGGAGATCGTCTCGTCGCGCCAGGTCGGCCGTGTCGAAGCGTTGCGCTATGCCCTGACCCATCCACAGCGCAGCCGCGAGGAGCAGGCCCGGCTGCTGCGCGAAGCCCTGCGCAACGTGTCCCCGGCAGACGCCCGGCTGATCCAGAAGGCGCTCAAGGCCGAGCTGCAGGGGCGCCGGCGCGATGACCATCCGGACCCGGACCTGGAGCTTTCCAAGGATCCGCGCCCGGGTGCGTACCCGTACCGCAACCGGATGTCGAGCAAGGCTTATGAAGTGCAGAAGTACCGGCTGCAGGTCGAACTGCTGAAGATGTGGCGCTGGATCAAGGCCAACAACCAGCGCGTCGTGGTGCTGTTCGAAGGGCGTGACGCGGCGGGCAAGGGCGGCACGATCAAGCGCGTGATGGAACACCTGAACCCGCGCGGCGCTCGGGTGGTGGCGTTGGAGAAACCCGATGAGATGGAGCAGGGTCAGTGGTACTTCCAGCGCTACGTGCAGCATCTGCCCACGGTGGGCGAGATCGTGCTGTTCGACCGTTCGTGGCACAACCGGGCTGGTGTCGAGCGGGTCATGGGTTTCTGCACCGACGCGGAATACCAGGAGTATCTGCGGCAGGCCCCCGAGTTCGAGCGCCAGCTGGTTCGCAGCGGCATCCGCCTGATCAAGTTCTGGTTCTCGGTCAGTCGCGACGAGCAGGCCCGGCGTTTCCAGCAGCGCGAGACCGATCCGCTGAAGCAGTGGAAGCTCAGTCCTGTCGATCTGGCCTCGCGCGACAAATGGGACGAGTACACCGCCGCCAAAGAGGCCATGTTCGCGGCGACCGACAGCAGCGACGCGCCCTGGACGGTCATCAACTCCGACTGCAAGAAGCGCGCGCGCCTGAACGCGATCCGATACCTGTTGCTGACGATTCCGTACACCGACCGCGATCTGGCCAACATCGGCAGCCTGGACGCGCGGCTGGTCGGTCGTCCCGCGCTGGTTTCCCCGGCGGCGGCGCCGGCCACGGTCGGCGCGCCGGACCCGGCGCGTGCCAACGGCAACCGCTGAGCGCCGGACCCGGGTTCAGGCGTTTTCCAGCAGGATTTCTTCGAGCGTCCGGGCGGCGCGCTTGCAGTGGTCGAGCACGGCCTCCTGCATGAAATAGAAGCCTCGCATTTTCATGGCGTGCCAGGCCGCGGCCTCGTCGCCCTCGTTTTCGAACAGACGCGTGATGGCTTGTCGCATCACCTCGGCGGCGCGGGACTCGATCTGGTCGACCTCTTCGCATTGCTGCACGATCGCCTGCACCCGCTCACGCCCTTGGAGCGCCACGACGGCACGGTGCAACCGGATGCAGGCATCCGAACTGAGCGAGGCCATCTCGCGCGCCGCGGACGTGGAGACCTCGATGTGGTGCGTGGCGATCGAGTTGGCCACGCTCTGGATCGAATCGACCACACGGTCGAGGTCCATGGTCAGGGTGTGAATCTGGTCGCGGTTGATTGGCGTCGTGAACGATTCGTACAGCAGGCGGATCAGCTGGTCTTTCAGGTCGTCGGCGCTGGTCTCGTTGAGGTTGACCTCGTCGATCAGCGTCGTGGTGTCGAACTGCGGATTGCCCAGGCCGCTGATCAGGCGCAGGGCCGCGTTGGCGGCGGCCACCAGCCGGTCGGTGTGGGCCACCAGCAGGCTGAAGAAGACGCCGCGTTGCGGCATGACGTTGTTGAGCATGAAGAGGGGTCCTGCGGGCGTTGTACGGATGGAGCCGATGGTGTGAGACGGGCTACAGGAAGCTGCGCCCGATAGACCAGAACAGCGCGGCGATCAGGCCGGACGCGGGAATGGTCAGCACCCACGCGATCACCAGATTGAACGTGATGGCCCAGCGGACCGCCTTGACGTCCTGGGCCGCGCCCACCCCGACGATGGCGCCGGTGATGGTGTGCGTGGTCGAGACCGGAATGCCACCCAGCGTCGCCAGCCCCAGGCTGATCGCGCCACCCATCGACGCGCACGAGCCGCTGACCGAATTGAGTCGCGTGATCTTGGTGCCCATGGTCTTGACGATGCGCCAGCCACCCAGGTAGGTGCCCCAGGCGATGGCGCCGTAGCAGGCGTAGACGACCCACATCGGCAGCGTCTTCACGTCGGTGGTGGCCGTGCCCGCGGTGATCATCAGCAGCCAGATGATGCCGATGGTCTTTTGCGCGTCGTTGCCGCCATGGCCCAGGCTGTAGGCGGCTGCGGCGAACAGCTGCCCGCCCTTGAACCATTTGCCGGCCTGGTAGGGCGAGCGGTTTCGGAACACCCAGGCCACGAGCACCATCAGCATTCCGCCGATCAGGAACCCGACCAGCGGCGAGATGACGATGAAGATCAGAATCTTGCCAAAACCGCTCCAGACGATGGGCGTCAACCCGCCCGCCTTGATCACCGTGGCGCCCACCAGGCCACCGACCAGCGCGTGCGATGACGACGAGGGGATTCCGTAGTACCAGGTGATGACGTTCCACGCCAGCGCGCCCATCAGCGCGCCGAAGATCACGACATGGTCCACCAAGGCCGGGTCCACCGTGCCCTTGCCGATGGTGGCCGCGACCTTGAGCTCGAACACCCACAGCGCGGCGAAGTTGAAGAACGCGGCGAACAGCACCGCCTGTTTCGGCGTCAGCGCGCCGGTGGCGACGATGGTCGAGATGGAGTTGGCTCCGTCGTGGAAGCCGTTCATGAAATCGAAAGCCAGCGCGACGATGACCAGCAGTGCCAGTGACCAGAGAGGGATGGTGAGGTGTTCCACGCGCGATCCTGTCAGGAGTTCTCGATGAGGATTTCCTCGATCGTCTTGGCGGCGTCCTCGCAGCGGTCGAGCACGTCTTCCTGCAGCGAATAGAACTCGCGCATCTTCATCGCCCACCAGATCGAGCTGCTGCCCTCGAAAAGCTGACTGATCGCCTTGCGCTGCACCCGGTCGGCCTGCGATTCGATCGCGTCGATCTCCTTGCAGAGGTTCACGGTCTCTTCATTGCGGTTGCGGTGCGGCAGCGCCATCACGGCCCGGTTCAGGCGCATGCAGGCGTCGGCGCCCAGCGCGGCCAGCTCGCGCGCCTCGGGGGTCGATTCGCGGATGCTGTACATGCCCACCGCGTTGGCCACGTCCTGCAGGGCGTTGACGACGTTGTCCAGCTCGATCGTCAGGGTGTGGATCTGGTCGCGGTTGATCGGCGTGGTGAACGATTTGTGCAGCAGCGTGATCAGATGGGCCTTGATCTTGTCGGCGCTTTTCTCGTTCATGTTCACCTCGGCCACCAGCGCCGTGGTGTCTTCCGAGCCCAGGCCCAGGCTGTTGATCAGGCGCAGGGTGGCGTTGGCACCCGCGACGACGCGGTCCGAGTGGGCGGCAAGCAGTTCGTAGAACTCCTTGCGTTGCGGCATGAGGCTGCTGAACATGGGTGGATTCCTGGTTGGATGGCGGCGTCTTCAGCCCGTAGGTCGCGACCGTGCAGGGCATGGTGACGACACGAACAGGGACCTGAACGGTCGTCATGATGAAACAAAAATGTCATGATGCACAGGTGAGGTGCGTCTTAAAGTTCGTTGAATTGACCCAAGTCAGAAAGAGTGCGGAGCGGCCGAACTGGCGCGGGCTGGCGATCGGTGGCCGCAGCCGGCCCCGGGCGCTCCGATCCGGCCGACCGGCCGCTCCGGAAGCGTCCTCAACGCCTGTTTTCATGAACAAATACCGCAAAACCCAGCGTCGGATGGCCACAAGGTGCTATCAAAATGATTGTCCCTCGCGGGCGGTCGGCGGCCCGTGAAACACCTGGCTGCCACCATCGTGCTGGGGCCCTTGCTGCTGTTGCAAGGCCGCCATGTGCGCCGAGTCACGCCGGTGCTGCCCGAGCCACCGGGGCCGCGCGAGGGGCGATCGGGACAGGGCCCGCCCCTGCGGCTGCTGATCGTGGGCGATTCGGCCGCCGCGGGTGTGGGGGCCGCCACGCAGGATGAGGCCCTGTCGGGCCAACTGGCCGCCCGTCTGGCGCAGCGTTTCGAGCTGCGCTGGAAGCTGGTGGCCCGGACCGGCGCCACCACACCCGATGCGCTGCAGGCCTTGTCCGACCTGCCGCGCGAACGCTTCGATGTGGCCGTGACCTCGCTCGGCGTCAATGACGTGACCGGCGGGCGCAGCCCCACGCGCTGGATCGCCGACCAGGCGCGGCTGGTCGAACTGCTGCGGCACGACTTCGGCGTCGAACGCATCCTGCTGTCGGCCCTGCCGCCGATGCACCGGTTTCCAGCGCTGCCGCAGCCGCTGCGGGCCTACCTGGGCGCGCAGGCGCGGCGCTACAACGCGGCGCTGCGGGCTTTTGCCGAAGCGCGCGGCGCTTGCACCTGGGTGCCACTGGACTTGGGCACCGATGTGTCGCTGATGGCCAGCGACGGGTTTCACCCCGGCGCCAGCGCCTATGCCGCTTGGGCCGAGCAACTGGCGCTGCGGGTCGAGGCCGGGGATGGCCAGGCCTGAACCCATGGTTTACCCCATGGCCGCCGGTCCGCATGCGTCCCCAGAATGGCGGCTCGGTGGTTTGTTTCGTTCGGGACCAGGAGCTGTGCATGGACAAACGTCAATTCCTTGCGGCGACCGCGCTCGCCGGGGCCGGTCTTCCGACGGTCAGCGGCGCGCAGACCGGCGGCACATCCGCTGGCAAGGCGTCGCCAGGCCCCGGCCTGCTGACACTGGGTGGCGCGATCGGGTCCGTCAACCGGGGACCGATCGACCCGGTGCGGGACCAGTTGATGGTCAAGCACAAGGTGAGCTTCGAAAAGGCCCACGTGTTCGACTTCGCGGCGATCACGATGCTGCAGGCCGTCACGATCAAGCCCACGCTGGAATACGACGGCAAGCCGCACACGCTGAAAGGGCCCTTGCTCACCGACGTGGTCCGGGCCGCGGGCGGGCCGACCGCTGACGGCACCCGGCTGATGATGCGCGCCGTCGACGGCTACGTGGTGCCGCTGACGCTGGCCGACGCCCGCAAGTACCGCTTCATCGTCGCCACCCACCTGGACGGCGCGGCGATGCCGCTGGGTGGGTTGGGGCCGCTGTGGGCGGTCTACGAGCCGGACCGTTTCCCCGACATGGCGGCCAAACCCGTGACGGACCGCTTCGCGAACTGCCCGTGGGGCTGCTACTACATCGAGGTCCTGGCGGGCTGAGGTCGCCCGCGACGCCCGTGCCGCCGGACCGGGCGCGTTTCCCTGTTCTGAGGAGAGCTCGCGATGAAACCCTGGATCAAGTGGACAGCCGGCACGGTGGTGGTGCTGGCGCTGGCCGCCGTGGGCGCGGCGGTGGTGGGCCAGCAACTGGCGGAGCGCAAACGCCAGCGGGTCATCAGCGTGTCGGTGGCCGCGGTGCCCTACACCGACGATGCACAGGCACGGGCCCGCGGCAAATACCTGTTCGAATCGCGGGGCTGCGTGGATTGCCACGGGCTCGACGGCGCCGGCCGCACGTTTGTCAATGACGGCAAGGGCACGCACATCGCCGGGCCCAACATCACCCCGGCCGGTGTGGTGGCGCGCTACCAGCCGGTGGACTGGGTCCGCGCCATCCGCCACGGTGTCAAACCCGATGGCCGCCCGGCCCTGATCATGCCCAGCGAGGACTACAACCGCTTCACCGACGCCGACCTGGCCGCGCTGGTGGCCCATGTGCGCAGCCTAGCCCCGGTGCAGGGCGGCGCCAAGGCGGTGGTGGAACTGCCGTTGCCGGCCTGGGTCCTGTACGGTTTCGATCTGGCGCCCGACGCCGCGCAGCGCATCAACCACGCCCTCGCACCGTCGCAGCCGGTGCCGGCGGGCGTCACGGTCAAGCATGGGGCGTACGTGGCCAACATGTGCATCGGCTGCCACGGCGATCACCTGTCGGGCGGGCGGATTCCGAGCGGCCCGCCGGACTGGCCCGCCGCGGCCAACCTGACGCCCGGCGAGGGCAGCGCGATGGTCCGGTACCCGGACGAGGCCGCGTTCGTGGCGATGATGCGCAGCGGCAAGCGTCCCGATGGCACGCCGATCCGGGTCATGCCGTTCGAATCGTTGTCGAAGATGGACGACGTCGACCTGCCGGCGCTGTACGCGTACCTGAAGACACTGGCGCCCCGCCCGGCGGGCGGACACTGACAGACGGCCTGCCCCGAGGGCACGTGAGGCGGTTCAGCCCGGAATCGTGCCGGGCAGCAGGATGCTCGGGTCGATGGTGTTGATGTCGGTGCGGCCGCACAGCGCCATGGTCAGGTCCAGCTCCTTGTGGATGAGCTGCAGCGCCTTGGTAACGCCGGCCTCGCCGCCCGCCCCGAGGCCGTAGATGAAAGCGCGGCCGATGTAGACGCCCTTGGCGCCCAGCGCGCGGGCTTTCAGCACGTCCTGCCCGCTGCGAACGCCGCCGTCCATGTGCACCTCGATCCTGGAGCCCACCGCGTCCACGACGGCCGGCAGGGCGCGGATGCTGCTTTCCGCGCCGTCGAGCTGGCGTCCGCCATGGTTGGAGACGATCAGCGCATCGGCGCCCGATTCGACCGCCAGGCGCGCGTCTTCCACGTCCTGGATGCCTTTCAGGATCAGCTTGCCGCCCCAGCGCTTTTTGATCCATTCGACGTCGTTCCAGTTCAGCGTGGGGTCGAACTGCCGCGTCGTCCACTCCGAGAGCGAGCCCATGTCATCCACGCCCTTGACGTGGCCCACGATGTTGCCGAACTGGCGGCGCCTGGTGCCCGCCATGGCGAGGCACCAGGCGGGTTTGGTCAGCAGGTTGGCGATGGACGCCAGCGTGGGCTTGACCGGCACCGACAAGCCGTTCTTGAGGTCCTTGTGGCGCTGGGCGAGGATCTGCAGGTCCAGCGTCAACACCAGGGCCGAGCACCGGGCGGCCTTGGCGCGGTCGATCAGGCGCTCGATGAAGGCGCGGTCGCGCATCACGTAGAGCTGGAACCAGAACGGGTGGGGGCAGTTGGTCGCCACGTCCTCGATGGAGCAGATGCTCATGGTGGACAGGGTGAACGGCACGCCGAAGGCGCCGGCGGCGCGCGCGGCCAGGATCTCGCCGTCGGCCCATTGCATGCCGGTGGAGCCCACCGGCGCCAGCGCCACCGGCATGGACACGTCCTGGCCCACCAGCTGGGTGCGCGTGGTGCGGTTGTCCATGTTGATCGCCACCCGCTGGCGGAACTTGATCTTCTGGAAGTCGTCCTCGTTGGCGCGGTAGGTGCCCTCGGTCCAGGAGCCGGTGTCGACATAGTCGTAGAACATGCGCGGCACGCGTTTTTGCGCGAGCACGCGCAGGTCTTCGATGTTGGTGATGACGGTCATGCAAGTCTCCTGCGAGGGTTGTGGGGGCGTCCGGGGCGCTGTGCGCATGGTAGCGGCGTGGCGCGGCCCGCGGGCTTGAAACCGGCACGGGGCCGCTTGAAATTATTTCTGTGCGACGCGCCGCACACCCGCACCCCGCACCTCCAGCCGGATTTCGTCCAGCGGCTCGCCGGCCGCGTTGACCAGCGTCACCCGGTGCCGCCCCGGCCAGGGAAGCCAGGACACCGACGCGCCGCCGGCCAGCGGCTTGCCGTCCAGCAGCCAGCGCGCGCCCGGGCCGTCGGCGGTGAAGCGCAGGCGCTGGTGCTCGGGCGGGATGTCGGGATCGAGCGCCACGATGGTGCCGTCGGCCGGCGCGGTGATCCGGCTGGCCCGGGACGGTTCCGAACCGGTGTTTTTCAAACCTTTTTGGCCATTCTCCAGCGTCGGATGGCCTGAAGCAGCTATGGAGTTGATAGCAAACTGCTGCTGCCCGGTGCCCGGCAGGAACCAGTCGCTGCGGCTGGCTTCGAGCTGGTCGCCGAAGCGGACCGTCGTGGCGACCAGGCCGGCCGGCGGCGCGGGCGCGCGGCTGGGCGTGTGCCGGTGCAACCGCTGCATCACGGCGGCCCACACCGGCGCGGCGCCACTGGTGCCGCTGACCTCGTGCATCGGCGCGCCGCTGGCGTTGCCCACCCACACGCCCACGGTGTAGCGCTGCGACCAGCCAACGGCCCAGTTGTCGCGCATGTCCTTGCTGGTGCCGGTCTTCACGGCGCTCCAGAAGCGCGTGGCCAGCACGCTGTCGGTGCCGAAGGTGCGCGCGCGGGCGTTGGGGTCGGACAGGATATCGCCGACGATGAAGGCCGCGCGCGCATCCAGCGCCGGCGCGGCGGTGGCCACGGCGGGGGCCTTGCCCGGGCTGGCCGCTGGGCGCAGCGTCACCTCGCCGAAGCGCCCGCCGTTGGCAAGCGTGCGGTAGGCATTGGTCAGCGCCAGCAGCGGCACTTCGGCACTGCCCAGGGCCAGGCTGTAGCCGTAGTAGTCACCGGTCTCGCGCAGGGGCAGGCCCACGGCGCGAAGCTGGCGCGCGAACGCCTCGGGCGAAACCATCACCAGCGTGCGCACCGCCGGCACGTTGAGCGACGCGCCGAGCGCGGTACGCACCGACACCCAGCCCTTGAACTGGCGGTCGTAGTTCTGCGGGATGTACAGGCCGGACGCGGTGGCGATGTGCGTGGGCGCATCCTCCAGCAACGAGGCAGCGGTCAGGCGCTGCTCGGCGATGGCCTGCGCGTACAGAAAGGGCTTGAGCGTGGAGCCCGGCTGGCGCGGCGCCAGCACGCCGTCCACCTCGGCCGCGCCGCTCAGGTCGCCCGAGGAGCCCACCCAGGCCAGCACCTCGCCGCTGGCGTTGTCCAGCACCAGCACCGCGCCGTCTTCCACGTGGCGCCCGCGCAGCTCGCGCAGGTGGCGCTGCAGCGTCTGCTGGGCGAAACGCTGCAGCGAGGCGTCCAGGCTGGTGGCGATGTGCCGCGGCGGCGGCGTACCGGCGCTGGCCAGCAGCCGGCGTGCCAGGTGCGGCGCGATGCCTTCGCTGGCGGCGTAGTCGCGGCGCTGCAAGGCGGCCGTGACGAACAGGTCCAGGCCAGTGCAATCCGGGAGGGCCGGTCCGACCGCAGCGGTTGTTGGCACCGGGGGTTTGGCTGGCGTGCCCTTGGGCACGGTGCCGGTTGCCGGGGCCATCGCCTGCAGCACCCCGCAGGCGCGTTGCGCCACGCGCGCCGCAGCCGCATTGGGCGCGCGCACGAGGGCGGCCGTCACCGCGGCTTCGCGCTCGTCCAGCCCGTGCGCGGCCTTGCCGAACACGGTGCGCGAGAGTGCGTCCACACCCACGGTCTCGCCGCGAAACGGCACCAGGTTGAGGTACGCCTCCAGGATCTGGTCCTTGCGCCAGCTTGCCTCCAGCCGCTGCGCCACCACCGCCTGCCCGAGCTTCTGCGCCACGCTGCGCCCACCGGTGCCGGCGCGCAGTGAACCCGGCGTGCCCGGGTCGTCCAGCAGGCCGGCGAGCTGCATCGTCAGCGTCGAGGCACCACGGGTGCGCGTGTTCCACAGGTTGCCCCAGGCCGCGGCGGACACGGCGCGCCAGTCCACCCCGCTGTGCTCGTAGAAGCGCCGGTCCTCGCTGAGCACCAGCGCCGTGCGCAGCGCCGGCGACACGTCGCCCAGCGCCACCCACTGGCCGCGCCGCACGGTGGCATCGCTGCGCAGGCGCTGCACCACCTCGCCCTGGCGGTCGAGAATCAGCGTGTCGGAGGGCTGAAAACCGCTTTTTACGGCATCAAATGAGGGCATTCCCAGCGCGCAATGGCCATGGCCTGCTATCAAGAGCAGAGCAGCCAGCGGACGAAGAGAAGGTCGTTTCACTTCGCGGCTTCCACCTTCACCCGCGCATTCGGCGCCTCGCCGAACATCTCGGGCGCGTACAAGGCCTCGACGCGTGTCGGCGGCAGGGCGAAGTCGCCGGGGTTGTTCAGGCGGAGGGTGTAGTCGACCTTGGTCACGCCCTTGGGCATGAATTCGTAGTAGCTGCGGAAGGCTTCGAAGCTGCGCTCTTCGAACGCGCTCCAGGCCTGGCCGGCGCGTTTTTCGCCTTGGGTGGCGATCTGCGAGTCGCGGCCCAGGCCGCTGCCGAGGATGGTGGCGCCGCCGGGCACCGGGTCGGTGATGACGACCCAGCTCATGTCCGCGCTGGCGTTGACCTCCAGCGTCACGCGCAGCACATCGCCGCGGGTGAGCTTGCCGGGCACGGCTTGCTCCACCGGTGTGACGGTGCGCGTGACCTGGTAGCCGGCGTTGAAGGGCGCCTTCAGCTCGACCGCCGCCAGCGACTGCAGCGTCAGCCAGGGCTTGCCCGTGCCCTGGTGCACCACGTTGAGGGTTTCGGCGCCGGGCGCCTTGCCCCAGGGCAGTTGCAGGGTGTTGTTGCGCAGACCCCCGGGGGCGGCCGGGGCGCCGAACAGCGTGGTCTGGTGCGGCGCACCGCCGGCATCGGTGGTCTTGATCCGCTCGACCCGGGCCCAGTCCACCGCTGCGGTGGCGGTGCCCAGCGTGGCGCGGGTGGTGCCGGCCACCGGGGTGGTTTCCAGCCGGGCGGAGAACTTCTCCAGCGCGAGGCCGCCCCAGAGGTTGGCGGTGGTGGTGGACCAGGCGCCACGCTGCTGGCGCGCGATGAAGCCGCTGGCCAGGCGGCCCAGGTCGTCCTTCCAGGCCGGGTCGTCGAGCGCGGTCAGCAGCAGGCGCGCGGCATTGACGTCGCCATTGGTCATCAGCCACCACCAGGCGTCGTCGCGGTCGGTGCTGAAGCCGGCGCGGGTGCCCTGCCAGTTCAGGCGCGAACGCAGGATCTGCTGCGCCTCGGCGATGCGGGCGTCGCGCTGCGGCACGTCGGGCACGCGGCGCAGGATGTTGATCCAGTCGATCACCGCGCTGGTGGGCCACTGGTTGGGCGCGAGGGTGACGCTGCCCAGCATCCGGGCCTGGGCCTTGCCGTGGCGGGACAAGGCCTCGATCGCGGCGAGCTTGCGCACGTCCAGGTCCTTGCGCGGCGACCAGGGGTTGCGCTGGATGCGGCCTTCGACGAACGCGATCAGGCCACGTTCCATGGGGGCGCGCGCCTCGTCGCCCAGCGCAAACGCCGGGTTCAGGCTGGCGGCTTCGTGGGTGGCGGCCAGCAGGTAGGCGGTGAGGATGTCGCTGCCGCGCGCACCGTCGCCTTCGCGTGGCGGAAAGTAGCTGGCCAGGCCGTCGGCGTCGAGGTAGGTGGGGATCTGCGCGACCACGGTCTGCCACAACCTGGCGTCGCGCAGGCCGATGGCCTTGCTGGTCTTCTGTTCCAGGCACGAGAACGGGTAGGCCGCGAACCAGTCGCGCACGCCGGGCAGGCCCTCTGCCAGCCTGGGTTGCAGCGCCAGCCGAAGGCCGCCGCGCACCACGCCGTTGTGTTCCAACGCGTTGGACGGTGGCGCCACCGCGAGGCTATATGGCGCGTCGAGCTGCGCCAGCGTGGCCTGCTGCACGGTCAACGGCACGGCGGGTATCAGGCGCTGACGCGCCTTGAGCGCGTCTCGCGCGCCGCCCAGGCTGTCCTTGGCCTCGATCTCCCACAGCAGCGCTTCAAAGCGGGTGAAGGCCAGTTGCGCCGGGGCGGTGACGGGCCAGGCGACTTCGCGCGCTTCGCCGGCGGGGATCTCCACGTTCTGCACGGGCAGTTCCAGCAGCGTGGCACGCGGCGTCACGGCCACCTTCATCGGCTGCTTGGTGGTGTTGCGCAGCGTGAACTGCGCCCGGAAGGCGTCACCCTCGCGCACCAGCGGCGGCAGGCCGCTGATGATTTGCAGGTCCTGCGTGGTCTGGATCGTGGTCTGGCCGGTGCCGAACAGGCCGGCCGCGGCGTCGGCCACGGCGACGATGCGGAAGGTGGTCAGCGCGTCGTTCAGCGGCACGTTCACCACCGCCTGGCCGTTGGCGTCCAGCACCACGGCGGGGTTCCACAGCAGCAGGGTGTCGAGCAGCTCGCGGGTGCCGCTCTTGCCGCCGCCGCCGCCCGCCGGCACCGCCTTGCGGCCGTAGTGTCGGCGGCCGATGATCTCCATCTGCGCGGTGGAGGTTTCCACGCCCCAGCTTCGGCGCTGCAGCATCGCCTCCAGCAGGTTCCAGCTGGCATTGGGCATCAACTCCAGCAAGGCCTGATCGACGGCGGCCACCGCCACTTCGGCGCCCGCGGCGGGCCGACCGTCGGGCAGCCTGGCGCTGACCGTGACTTTGGCGGTGCCGCGCACCGGGTAGCTGGGCTTGTCGGCGGCCACGGCCACGTCGATGCGGTGCGAGCGCGTGCCGACGCGGATCTCGGCCGCCCCGAGGCGGAAGGCGGGCTTGCTGAGGTCCACCAGCGCGGTGGGCGCCACGTATTCGCGCCCCTCGTGCCAGAACGCCGTCCACCATTCACGCGGAGCCTTGAAGCCCCAGGTAAAGAAGCTGTACCACGGCACCTCGCGCAGCCGCCCGCGCAGCGCCAGCACACTCACATAGACGTTGGGCCCCCAGCCGTCCTGCACCTGGAGCTCGATCGTCGGGTCCTGGCCGTTGAGCCGCACCACCTGGGTCGAGAGGATGCCCTCGCGCTCCACCGCCACCAGCGCGGTGGCAAACCGGAACGGCATGCGCACCTGGAACTTCGCGGTCTCGCCGGGCTGGTAGCTCTTCTTCTCGGGCAGCAGGTCCATGCGGTCGTGGTTGTCGCCGCCGAACCAGAGCTCGCCCTGGCGCGTCACGAACACCGAGCCGGCGGCCGTGGCCAGGTTGCCGTCCTTGTCCCGGGCGCTCACCACCAGCTCCACCTCGCCGGGCTCGCCCAGCTTGGCCTCGCACAACAACAGGCCGCGCGCGTCGCTGGTGCCGCTGCAGACCGTGCCCAGATCCTTGGTGCTGGTCTTGTTGTCGTAGCTGTAGAAGCCGCCCACGAGGCGTTTGCGGCTGCTGGTGACGGTGCGCGCCACGGCCTTGACCTCCAGCGGCACGCCGGCCTGCGGCTTGCCGGTCAGGTCCAGCGCCAGGGCCTGGAAACGCACCTGCTGCGCCGCCGACACCCAGCCCTCGGTCTTGATGCCCGCGATCACGCCTGCGGGCCACACGGCGGTGGTGCTGCGCAGCGTCTGCACCTCGCCGTTGGGGTCGGCGTAGGTGGCCTCCAGCAGCAGTTCGCGTGGCTGCCGGTGCGCCGGCACGGGTTCGATCGTGAGCCGGCCGGCGCCATTTTTGTCCAGCGTCAGCGGCAGCTTGTCGGCGATCACCCGGGTGTCCTGGCTGGCAGCGGCTTCCTCCTCGCCCTCGCTCGTGGTTTCGCGCTGGGCGCGAGGCGGCTGAAAACTGAAGGCCTCGAAGTCCGGGAAGTTCAGCGATTTGCCGCGCACCAGCGCGGACACCCGCACCGGCAGGTTGGCCGCCGGCCCGCCGGCCACGTAGTTCACCTGCACGTCGGTTGGCACGGCCTTCGGCGCCACCAGTGCGGCCTTGCCCGCGGGCGCGATGCGGCCCTCGAACACGGGCAGGCGGAACTCCTCGACCCGGAACTCGCCACTGCCGAGGCTGCGCCCGCCTTCGCCCTCGCCGCGCAGCTCGACCTGGTACACCCCCAGGCGCGCGGCCGGGGGCACCTGGAACTGGCTCTGGGCGCTCAAGCCGCCGGTGCCGGTCTTGCGCCAGCTCAGTGGCTGCGTGAACTGCTGGCCGCTGCCCAGGTGGGTGATGACCAGGGTCGTCGGCCAGTCGGCACGCTCCGGCGGCACGGCGAAGCCCTGGGCGGTCTGGCTGCGCAGCAGGTGTTTCATCGACACCGTTTCGCCGGCCCGCAGCAGCGTGCGGTCCATCACGGTGTGGGCGCGCCGGTCGGGAGCCGGATCGAGGCTGGTGGGCAGGTTGAAGCGCCAGGGCTCGATGCCGCGCTGCCAGCTGCTCCAGGTGAAGGCCAGGTCGTCCACGCGCGCGCCGCCGGGCGCGGCCACGGTGGCGCGCGCGCTGACGAAATACGCGGGCTGCTGATCGTCCTCCGTGTCGGTGTCGGCGCCGTCGGTGCAAGCCGGCGGCTGCGGCGACAGGCCCTTGATCTCGGCGATGCCTTGCGCGTTGGTGGTGCTCCGGGCCAGCGGCCGGCCCTTGCAGTCCGACACCTGCACCGTGGCGCCGGCCACTGGCTGGCCCTTGTCGAGCGTGGTCACCCAGGCCAGCGCGTTCTCGCGGCCGAGCTTGAAGTGCACGCCGAGGTTGGTCACCAGCGCCGCGGTGCGCACGTACATCGTGCGCGGGCTGCCGTGGCGCTCGTCGAGCAGGGCGCTGCCCAGCATCGGCGAGGCGATCTCGACCACGTGGAAACCCGCGGACAAGGGGATGCCCACGACCTCGAACGGCCGTGGTTGGCTTTCGTCGGCGGGTTTCGGCAGGGCCAGCGTCTTCACCCCGCCTTGACCGGCCAGCAGCGACACCATGCGCGACTGAACCCGGTCGCGTTCGCCGGCATCGAGCGCGCGTGGCAGCGGCCCTTTCACGTCCCGGGCCGCCACGGCGCGCGGCACGGTGAACGCGTCAAAACGCTGCACCTTGCGGAACCACGCAATGATCTCGGCGTCGGACTTCGGGTTCAGGTCGCTGACCTGGCCGGCCGGCATCAGCGCGCTGGTTTTCAGGGCCGCCTCGACCCGGCGCAGCGTCACGGGGAGCAGCGCCGGCGTGTCGGCCTTCGCGTCGGGCTCGGCGAAGCGCTCGACGATGCCGAAGGGGGCGGCCGAGAATTTGGCCAGCGGCGGCATCACGCCGGTGGCCACCTTGAGCGGGAAGTTGGCCGCGTTGTCGGGCGCGCGGCCGCTGGCGTCCTGAAAACCCGCGGGCAGTTCGACCGAGAAGGCGGTTTTCTCGGGAAACGGTCCCTTGAAGCTCACGCCGTTGACCAGCGCGTCGGCCGCGCTGTCGTCGCGGTCGAACGTGGGTTTCAGGGCGCCGGCGGCGGACTTCAGAAGGATCGCCTCGGCCAGCTTGCGCGGCACCGGCGCGTTGAAGGCCAGGCGCATCGGCCGGATCGGCAAGCAGGGCGCCTGGGCGTTTTCGCGCTCGCAGCTGAAGCTCAGGTGCAAGGGCTCGCGCACCTTGAAGGCGAAGCGCTTGTCCACGGTGTTGGCCACACCGCCGGCGGTGGCCACGCCCTTGCCGAAGACGATCTGCACCTTGGATGCCGGCGTGAACCGGCGGTTGCAGCCGAGCGTGACGAAACGCTGAGGGTCCTTGGCGGCCAGTTTGTCCAGCCGCTGCGAGGCCAGCAGCGCGGCCCGGGTTTCGCCCTCGACCAGGCGCACCGGCACGCGTTCGCCCACGCCGTCGAGCGCGCACCAGACGTTGGCGGCCACGCTGGCCGGGGTGGCCGCGCCGTTGAGCTGCAGGATGAAGAGCTGGTCTTCCTCGATCGGCTGCCAGGTGCCCGGACGGATCTGCTGCACGAACGGCCCGCCGGTGTTGAACGTGTAGGCGGTGGCCGGCAGCGCCTCGCCCCTGGGTGAGCGGAAATCGGCGCGCGGCTGCACCGTGCAGCGCACGCCGGGCGGCAGGTCGTTGTTGAACTCGAACACCCATTCCCGGTCGCTGTTCCAGCGGCCGCTGCCGGCGGCGGCCTGGGCGTCGGTGCAACCGAGCGACAACGGGGCGCCGGCCTTCGCATCGCCGAAGTTGACGGCCGGTGCGTCGAACTTCGCCACCACCTGGCGCACCTGCGCCACCTCGCCCTGGGGCGTCAGGCTGGTGAGGGTGAGGGCCTGGGCGGCGAGCGCCGAGCCCAGCAGACTGCCCAGAACGAAACGTCGAAAGCTCATGATCCCCCCCGGTTGCGGTGCCTGGCGAAGGGTAACAAATGCCGACGCGCGCGGGCAAAAAAAACGGCACCCGAAGGTGCCGTTGATGTCGTGGCCGCCGCTGGGGCGGCACCGCGCGCATCAGACCGTGGTGGCCTTCTTGATCGCGTCGGCTGCCTGGGTGGCGGCGGTGTTGAAGTTCGCCTGGGCGGCTTCAACGACCTTCTTGGCCTGGGCCTGGGCGGTTTCCAGGGCGGTCTGGCTGGTGGTCAGCGCGTTCTTGAACGCGGCGACGGCGCTTTCGCTCCCGGCCGGGGCGTTCTTGACCAGGTTGTCCAGCGCGCCGTTGAAGGCTTTCTGGGCTTCTGCGGTCTTGGCTTCGAGCGCCTTGGCGAAGTCGGCGGTGCTGCCGGTCACGATGGCTTGCACATGCTGGGCGTAGGCGGTGGACTTGTCAGCCATCGGACGGGCCAGGCCGGCTTGCAGGGCCAGCACTTCCTTGGGGTCCTTGGCGGCCAGCACGGCCTGGGCGTGGGCGAAGGACTCGTCCAGCACGGCCTTGGAGGCGGCCAGGTTCAGTTCCACCAGCTTCTCGAAACCGGAGAAGGCCTGGGCGGTGAAGCCTTGCAGCGCTTTCAGGTTGGCTTTGTTGGTGGCGGCGAATTGTTCGGCGGAGAGGGTCATTTCAGGTTCCTTAACGAGTTGGCGGATCGGGTGGCTGCTTCGTCAAAGCCGCTTCCCGCGAAAAATGCTGCAGTGCAACATGAGGCGAATGATAAGGGAAAACCCGGGTCTTGTGCAAAAAATGTTGCGCTGCAACAAACTCTAGGGCGAAGGGCCTAAATCAGGGCCCGGCGGGTGGCTCAGGGCCGTCGGTAGCTGGTCTGCTGGCGTGCCCAGTGGCGGGCGTCCAAGCGGTCCATGCGGACCTGGCCGCCGGTCGAGGGCGCATGCACGAAGCGGCCTTCGCCCACGTAGATGCCCGCGTGCGTGGGCGGCCCGCCGTTGCCGAACAGCACCAGGTCGCCCGAGCGCAACTGCTGCGCGGGCACGGGCGCGCCCCAGCCTTGCAGCGCGGCCACCGTGCGCGGCGCCTGCACGCCGGCTTCGGTGCGGTACACCCAGGCGATCAGGCCGCTGCAGTCGAAGCCGCCCTGCGGCGTGTTGCCGCCGTAGCGGTAGGGCGTGCCAACCAGGCCGAGCGCATTGATGGTGACGTGCTGCGCCTGCTCCTCGCTGACCTGCGAGACCACCGGCACTGGCGGCGGCGCCACCGGGCGCGTGCCGCAGGCGGCCAGCAGCGCGGCCAGCGCGAGGACTCCCAGCCAGCGCCGGGCCGCGCGAGTTGCCGGGGAGGTCGGCCAAGTGTGCATGGGGCGGCAGGATAGCGCGTGCCTGCCGTCCCGGTGCGCCGTGTGGTCGAAATACCACTCCTGAATCAGGAGCGCCTTGTGGCCGGTTGGCGCTGGGTTCAAGCCGAAACGATTCGAAAAATCGGCGAAAAACCGGTCACGGGGCGCCCGCCAGGCCCGGATCGCCGGTTTCAGCCCGCCAGGCCGCCCAGCACTTCCGGGTGCAGCCGCGCATAGGCCTCGGCCAGCGCCGGGTCGCGGCGCTGCATCTCGGCGTGGCTCACGCGGCCGGTGCGGGTCATGTAGCTGTAGGCAAATTCCACCGGGGTCATCGTGCGCATGTGCTCGTCCATGTGCTCGTACCAGCGCAGGCTGACGTTGGCCGCATCCCAGATCTTCTTCATCGGCGGCAGGCGCAACGTCTGGTAGGCGGCCAGCGCAGCGGGCACGTCGCTGCCGTGCTCGCGCAGCGCCTTGGCCAGCGCCACGGCGTCTTCCATGGCCAGGCGCGTGCCGGAGCCGATCGAGAAATGCGCGGTGCGCAGCGCGTCGCCCATCAGCACCACCTTGCCGACGCCCCAGCGATCGTTCCAGATCGCCGGGAACTGGCGCCAGTAGGAGTTGTTCGACAGGATGGGGTGGCCGCCCAGGTCCTTGGCAAACACCTGCTCGCAGTGGCGGATGGTGTCTTCAGGGCTCATGGTCTCGAAGCCGGCGCGCTGCCAGGTGGCGTTTTCCACCTCCACCAGGAAGGTGCTCATGGTGGCGCTGTACCGGTAGTGGTGGGCGCAGAACACACCGTGCGGCGTCTCGCGGAAGGTCAGCGACAGGCTGTCGAACACCTGGCTGGTGCCATACCAGATGAAGCGGTTGGGCCGCCAGTCGGTGGTGGTGCCGAAGGTGGCTTCGTTCTCGGTGCGCACCCACGAGAACGCGCCGTTGGCGCCGACGATCAGGTCGGCGTCCTGCAACTGTTCCAGCGCCGTGATCTCGCGTTCGAACTCGATGCGCGCGCCCAGGCGCTCCACATAGGCGTAGAGCAGGGTCAGCAGCTCCAGCCGGCCGGTCGCGGAGAAGCCGTTGCCCGTGATGGGGATGCGTGTGTCGTTGACCTGGATCGTGAGGTGCGGCCAGGTCTCCATGTGCGGGGTGAGGTACTGGTACAGCTCCTCGTCGTCGGCGCGCAGGAACTCCAGCGCCCGGTCCGAGAACACCACGCCGAAGCCCCAGGTGGCGCTGCGCGGGCCGCGCTCGTACAGCGTGATCTCGTGGCGAGGGTCCTGGCGCTTCATCAGCGCGGCAAAGGTCAGGCCGGCGGGGCCGGCACCGATGATGGCGATTTTCATGGGGAGTCTCCTGGATTTCTTGTGGGTTTCGGGTGCTCACACGCCGGCTTCGGCGTCGAGCCGCGCCGCAATGGCGTCGCGCAGTTCGCGCTTGAGGATCTTGCCCACGGGGCTGAGCGGGAACTGCGTCACCACTTCCAGCCGCTCGGGCAGCTTGTAGCTGGCGATCTGCAGGCCGCGCAGGAACGCGGTCAGGCCGTCGAAGCTCAGGCTTTCGCCCTCGCGCAGGATCACGAAGGCGCAGGCCTTCTCGCCGAACACGGGGTCGGGCATGGCCACCAGGCAGGCCGACTTGACCGCCGGATGCCGGTGGATGAAGTTCTCGACCTCTTCGCAACTGATCTTCTCCCCGCCGCGGTTGATCAAATCCTTGCGCCGGCCCTCGGCCTGGATGTTGCGGCCCCATTTGCGCACGATGTCGCCCATGCGGTAGAAGCCATCCGCCGTGAAGGCCTCGGCGTTCTTCTCGGGCGCGCGGTAATAGCCGTGGATGGTGTAGGGCCCGCGCGTGATGAGCTCGCCGGCCTCGCCATCGGGCACTTCCCGGCCGTCGTCGTCCACCACCGCGATCTCGTCGTCCTCGCACACCGGCCGGCCCGAGCTGTGCAGGATCAGCTCCAGCGGGTCATCGAGCCGCGTCATGTTGATCAGGCCCTCGGCGGTGCCGTAGATTTCCTGCGGCGTGCAACCCAGCTCGGTGATGAGCCGCTGGCGCAACTCGGGCGCCAGCCGCGCGCCGCCGTTCTGCACCACCTTCAGCGACGAATGGTCGAAGCGCTTGGGCTCGTCGGAGGCCAGCCAGGCGCTGATCAGCGGCACCACCGAGGCGATCACGGTGACGCGCTCCTGCTGCACGAGGCGAAAGATCTCTGCCGTGTCGGTACTGGGCGCCAGCACCACGCTGCCGCCGACGTAAAACGCGCCCAGGATGCCGGGCGAGGCCAGGTTGTAGTTGTGGCCCAGCGGCAGGATGGCCAAAAACACCGTGCGCTCGTCAAAGCCACCGGCGCGGCCGCACAGGCGTGCGTTGAGCACGTAGTCCTCGTGGGTGCGCGGGATCAGCTTGGACAGCGAGGTGGTGCCGCCCGACAGCAGCATGGTGGCCACCTCGGCCGGGTCCACGGCCGCCTCGGCGGCGCGGATCTCGCGGGTGACCTCGTCATCCGGCAGGCCCCGCAGCAGCGCCGCATGCGCCGTCTGCCCGGCGCCGGCTTCGCCCACCACGAACACCCGCAGGCCGGCGAACTCGTCCTGCATCTGCGCGGCCATCGGCCGGTAGTCGAAGTGGTGCGCCACATCCGGCACCACATAGGCCACCGCGCCCGAGGCGCGGATGAAATGCCGCACCTCGGTGTGGCGGTGCGCGCGCAGCGCCAGCACCGGTATCGCGCCGATGCGCACCAGCGCCAGGTACCAGAACACGAACTCGGGTGTGTTGGGCAGCTGCAGCACCACGCGGTCCAGCGCCCGGATGCCCTGGCGGCGCAGCGCCACGCCCAGGCGGGCACTGGCACGGTCCAGGTCGGCGTAGGTTTCGCGGCGCGCGCCGGCCACCAGCGCCACCTTGTCCGGTAGCCGTGCCACGGTGCGCGCCACCATGGCCCACAGCGTCAGGCCCTCGCGGTAGCCGGCGGCCCGGTAGCGCGCTTCCAGCGCCGCGGGCCAGGGGGTGCAGCCGTCCAGCATCGTGTGTCTCCTTGTTGTCGGTGTGGCGCCACTGTAGGATCGCCAGAAAATCCCCGCAACGAATGGCAAAGAATACTTTTATTCCACCTGAGAATGATTTCGCGTCGGGTGATCTCGATGCCCGGCTGGACTTCCACCTGCTGCTGGTGTTCGAGGCGGTGCATGCCGAGCGTCACATCTCGCGTGCCGCCCAGCGCCTGGGCCTGGCGCAGCCCACGGTCAGCAACGCGCTCGGCCGGCTGCGCCGGCTGACGGGCGACCCGCTGTTCGTGCGCACCGGCCGCGGCATGGTGCCCACCCCGCACGCCGAACGCCTGGCCGAGCCGCTGCGTGAGGCGCTGGCCACGCTGCGCGCGGCGCTGCGGGCGCGGTCACGGTTCGACCCGGCGGTGGACCGCCGCCATTTCACGCTGTTCCTCACCGACCTCGGCGAGGCGTTTTTCCTGCCCCGGCTGCTGGCGCGCCTTCGCGATGTGGCGCCCGGCGTCACGCTCACCACGCTGCCCATGCCCGACCGCGACCCACAGGCCGCGCTGGAGCGCGGCGAGGTGGACCTGGCCATCGGCAACCTGCCCGAACTGCCGCCGGGCTTTTACCAGCAGCGGCTGTTCCGCGAGCATTACGTGGCGATCCTGCGCCCCGGTCACCCGCTGCTCGGCGGCGCCATGACGACCGAGCGCTTCGCGCAGGCGCACCACGCCGTGGTGCTGCCCCATGGAACCGGCCACAGCGTGGTGGAGCAGGCACTGGTGGCGCGCGGCCTGGCCTCGCGCATCGTGCTGCGGGTGCAGAACTTCCTGGTGCTGCCGGCCATCGTCACCGCCACCGACCTGCTCGCCCTGGTGCCGCGCAGCGCCGCCCGTGTGCTGGCCGCGCACCAGCCGCTGGGCCAACTGCCATCCCCGCTGGACCTGCCGGACTTCGTCGTGCGCCAGTGCTGGCCCGAGCGCCTGCACGGCGACGCGGCGCACCAGTGGCTGCGGGGGCTGGTGGTGGAAATGTTCGGGGAGGGGGGGCCGGGGAGGCTGGCGTGAACGACGCGCCAGTCTGAGCGTTTGATGGCCGGCCTCCCCGGACGCGATGTCAGCGTGGAGCTCGGCCCGCATCCAACGCGACTTCAGCCCGCAAACGCCTCCACCGCCAGGTCGATGAAGGCCCGCACCTTGGGCGTGAGGTAGCGGGCGCTGGCGAACACGGCGTGCACCGGTGCAGCGGGCAGCTGCCAGTCGGGCAGCACCGGCGTCAGGCGGCCGGCCTCCACCTCGGGCTGTGCGAGCAGCAGCGGCAGCTGGGCGATGCCCAGGGCGTCCACCGTGGCGTCGCGCACCGCGAAGCTGTTGTTGGCGCTCAGGCGGGCGGCGGGTTCGATGCGATGGGTGTCGGCGCCGCGGGTGAGGGTCCAGACCCGGCGCAAGCGCGAGCCCGAGAAGTGGATCAGGGCATGCTGCGCCAGGTCGTGCGGCTGCACGGGAGGCGGCTGGCGCCGCAGGTAGCCGGGCGCGGCGAACAGGCCGTAGCGCAGCTCGCCCAGCGGGCGCGCCGCGAGGGTCGAGTCGGCCAGCGGGCCCACGCGCACGGCCAGGTCGAAGCCCTCGTGCACGATGTCCACCACACGCCCGGTCATTTCCAGGTCCACGTTCACACCGGGGTGGCGGCGCAGGTACTCGCGCACCCAGCCGTTGACCGCGAGCATGCCGAACTCGACGCCGCAGCTCAGCCGCAGGGTGCCGCGGGGCTCACCCTGGGCCTTTTGCACCGCGCGGCGGGCGTCTTCGGCCGCGGCCAGGATGCCGACGGCCCGCTCGAAGAACTCGCGGCCGATCTCGGTCAGCGACAGCGAGCGCGTGGTGCGCTCCAGCAGGCGCACGCCCAGCTCGGATTCCAGCTGGCTGACCACGCGCGAGACATGGGCCTTCTGGCTGCGAAGCTGCTCGGCCGCGGGGGTGAAGCTGCCGGTCTGCACCACTTTGACGAAGGTGTCGAGGTTGGAGAGTTCCATTGTTGTCCATATCAGCAACAGATATTCGCATTCTGAATGATTTATTCGAATGGGGAAACGGTTGAGACTTCGGTCCGTTCCCGTTTTTCAACCTTTCCAGAGACCTCCATGAGCCTCAGAGACCCCAACGTGCTGAACCCGAAGGCCCCCAAGCGCATCGCCCTCGTCATCGCCAACCCCGCGGTTTCCACCACCACCGGCTGGCCGGTGGGCTTCTGGTGGAGCGAGCTGACCCACCCCTACCTGGCGTTCCACGAAGCCGGATACGAGGTCGAGGTGTTCAGCCCCGCCGGCGGCGCCTGTGTGGCCGACGGCATGAGCGACCCCAACGACGCCAGCGGCTACAGCAAGACCGACCTCATCAGCCAGGGCTTCATCCACACCGCGGAGCTGAAAGCCCTGGTCGACCAGACGAAAAAAGTCGCTGACATCGACGTGGCGGCCTTCGACGCCATCGTGGTGGCCGGCGGCCAGGCGCCGATGTTCACCTTCGAATCTGCCACCGACCTGCACCGGACGTTCGCGGTCTTCTTCGAAGCCGGCAAAGTGGCCGCCGCGCTGTGCCACGGCAGCGCCATCCTGGCCTATGCGAAGACGAGCAGCGGCGAATACATCGCCAAGGGCCGAACCGTCACCGGCTTCGCCAATGTCGAAGAGGATTTCGCCGACAACGCGGTCTGGAGCTACGGCCTGCTGCCGCGCGACCAGCATGTCATGCCCTGGCGCATCGAGGACCGGCTCAAGGCCCTTGGCGCCAACTATGTGCAGGGCGGCCTGTGGCGCGGCTTTGCGGTGCGCGACGGCAACCTGGTCACCGGCCAGCAGAACTTCTCGGGCGCCGAAACCGCGCGCCTGGTGATCGAGGCCCTGGGCCGCTGACCGGAGAACCACCATGACGATTTCGATTCTGGGTGCCGGCAACGTCGGCATGGCGCTGGCCGGTGCGTTCACGCGGCGCGGCGAAAGTGTGGTGCTGGGCGTGCCAGAGCCGGTCAAATACGCCACCGCGGTGGCGGCGCTGGGCGCGCGGGCACGCCTGACCACCACGGCGCAGGCCGTGGCCGACGGGGACGTGGTGATCCTGGCCGTGCCCCATGCAGCCGTGGCCGCCATTGCCCAAGGCGTGAACGACTGGCAGGGCAAGGTGCTGGTGGACGCCACCAACCCGCTGGCGCCGGGCCTGGCTGGCCTGACGCTGGGCACCACCACGTCGGGCGCCGAAGAGCTGGCCCGGCTGGCGCGCGGCGCGCGCGTGGTGAAGGCCTTCAACTCCACCGGCGCCGAGAACATGGCCGACGCCGCCTACGCCGGCGGCGTGCCGATGATGCCGGTGTGCGGCGATGACGCGCAGGCGCGCCAGCGCGTGATGGCGCTGGCCACGCTGATCGGCTTCGAGGCGGTGGACATGGGGCCGTTGATGGCCGCGCGCTACCTGGAGCCGTTCGCCATGACCTGGATCCACCTTGCGTTCCGCCAGGGCTTCGGCCGCCGTTTTGCCTTCGGCCTGTTGCGCCGGGATTGAGGGAGCCACGCCATGGCCGGTGCTGACCGTGACCTCCCGACCCATGCCGAAGGCCGCAAGGCCACCTGGTTCGAGCTGTTCTTCGACCTGGTATTCGTGGTGGCGGTGGCGCAGCTCGCCGGCGCCTACGCGCACCACTACGACGCGGGCGGCGCGGCGGTGTTCGCGCTGGCGTTTCTCGCCATGTGGTGGTGCTGGCTGGGCCACACCTTCCATGCCACCCGGTTCGACGACGACGGCGCCCACCGCCGCGCGCTCGGCTTCGTGCAGATTGCCGCCACGGCGCTGATCGGCTACGGCGCGTCGGACCCGCTGGGAGAGCGGGCCTGGGCCTTCGGCGGCGGTCTGGGCGTGTTCAAGGTGCTGCTGGCGCTGGCCTATTGGCGCGAGCGTCGCTGGCGCGGCGCAGCCGGGCTGATCCGTGTCTATGCCGCGCTGTACACCGTGCAGGCCGTGCTGTGGCTGGCCGGCGTGGTGTTCGCGGGGAGCGCGCGCGGGGCCTGCTGGGCGCTGGCGCTGGGGCTGGATCTGGCTTCGCCCTGGCTGGTGGCGCGCTACACGGCGGCGGTGCCGCCGCACCCGGAACACCTGCCCGAGCGCTTCGGCCTGTTCACGATCATCCTGCTGGGCGAAGGCATGGCCTCGGTGGTGCACGCGCTGGACCATGAGCCGCAGCTGCACGCCTCGGCCGCGGTGGCGGCGCTGGCGGGCGCGGGGCTGAGCTTCGGCCTGTGGCTGCTGTATTTCGACCGGGTCAAGGGACAGGGCGAGCGCCACATCGCGTCGGCCGTGGCCGGACGGCGCATGCGCCTGTGGGCTTATGCCCATGTGCCGCTGTACATGGGCATTGCCAGCCTGGCCGCAGGCACCGTGGCGCTGGCGGCGCCGGGTGCGCTCACCGTGGGGACCGCTGCGATCTACCTGGGTGGCCTGGCGCTGGCCGGTGTGGGGTTGGCTTTGCTGGGGCGGGCGCGCGACGCCGGCGCGCACAGCTGAGGCCGCGCCGTGCCGGTCGTTCAGCCCAGCCGCGCCCGGTGCCGCTCGATCTGCGCCAGCACCTGGGCCGGCGCGGTGCCGCCCAGCGTGTTGCGGGCGTTGAGGCTGCCGCGCAGGCTCAGGCAGTCGTAGACGTCTTTCTCGATCGAGGCATTGAAGCCTTGCAGCACCGCCAGCGGCAGCTCCGACAGGTCGCAGGCGTGGCTCTGCGCGGCCTTCACCGCATGGGCCACCGTTTCGTGCGCGTCGCGGAAGGGCAGGCCTTTTTTCACCAGGTAGTCCGCCAGGTCGGTGGCGGTGGCGTAGCCCTTGCGCACGGCCTCTTCCATGGCCACTGCGTTGACCGTGATGCCGCCTTCCTTGGCGCCGGTGGCCGGGTTGACCTGGCCGCCGATCATCTCGGCAAAGATGCGCAGCGTGTCCTTGAGCGTGTCGACGGTGTCGAACAGCGGCTCCTTGTCTTCCTGGTTGTCCTTGTTGTAGGCCAGCGGCTGGCCTTTCATCAGCGTGATCAGGCCCATCAGGTGGCCCACCACCCGGCCGGTCTTGCCGCGTGCGAGTTCGGGCACGTCGGGGTTCTTCTTCTGCGGCATGATGGATGAGCCGGTGGTGAAGCGGTCGGCGATCTTCACGAAGCCGAAGTTCTGGCTCATCCAGATGATCAGCTCCTCGCTCAGGCGGCTGACGTGCACCATGCACAGGCTGGCCGCGGCGGTGAACTCGATCGCGAAGTCGCGGTCGCTCACGCCGTCCAGGCTGTTCTGGCTGACCTGGGGGTTGCCGGCTTCGTCCACCATGCCCAGGGTGCGGGCCACGCGCGCGCGGTCCAGGGGGTAGGTGGTGCCGGCCAGTGCCGCGCTGCCCAGCGGCAGGCGGTTGGTGCGCCGGCGCACGTCCTGCATGCGCTCGGCGTCGCGTGCGAACATCTCCACATAGGCCAGCAGGTGGTGGCCGAAGCTCACCGGCTGCGCCACCTGCAGGTGGGTGAAGCCGGGCAGGATGACGTCCACGTTCTGCGCCGCCACGTCGACCAGCGCGCGCTGCAGGTCGGTCAGCAGGCCGTCGATCAGGTCGATCTCCGAGACCAGCCACAGGCGCACGTCGGTGGCCACCTGGTCGTTGCGGCTGCGCCCGGTGTGCAGCCGCTTGCCGGCATCGCCCACCAGCTGGGTCAGCCGCGCCTCGATGTTCAGGTGCACGTCTTCGAGGTCGAGCTTCCACTCGAAGGCACCGCTCTCGATTTCAGAGCGGATCTGCGCCATGCCGCGCTCGATGTCGGCCAGATCGGTGGCGGAAATGACGCCCTGCGCGGCCAGCATGTCGGCATGGGCCAGGCTGCCGGTGATGTCGGCCAGCCACAGGCGTTTGTCGAAGAACACGCTGGCGGTGTAGCGCTTGACCAGCTCGCTCATCGGTTCGGAGAACAGGGCGGACCAGGCTTCAGATTTTTTGTCGAGTTGGTTCTGGGTCATGGCGGTGGGGGCGGGGAGCCGGCATTGGCGGCCGGCATCTGGGCGGCGGCGGGGCGATCACCAATAATGTGGCGTCAGCCCCTGTTGCCGGATGAACGACTCGCAAATTTTATCGACCTTCCAGGATCGCGCCCGCCCCGTCGCGCCGCCGCGCGACGCGGACGCGCTGGTGTTCGACGCCTGCCACGTGGGCGTGATCCTGCGCGCGGTGCTGTTCGTGATGACGGTGGTGGCCGTGGGCGCGATGTTCGGAAACGGCGGTCTGCTGGAGTGGCTGGCGCGCACCTCGCTGGTCATCGGCGGGGCCTTGCCCGCCACACTGGCCTGGCTGGTGGTGGCGTGCAGCCTGAAACGGCCGCTGGCGCGCCAGCGGCTGGCGGTGCAATACGCGGCCGGGGTGATCCTGGGCGCGCTCGCCGGTCTGTACGGCTGCGGCCTGCTGGCGCTGGCCGGGTTCGCCGACCCTGCACCCTGGCTGGCCAGTGCGAGCGCCGGCGCGCTGCTGGCCGCGATGCTGGTGGCGGCGCTGGTCTGGCGCGTGAAGGGGCGCACGCCCGCGGCCACCACCGCGCGCCTCACCGAACTGCAGGCCCGCATCCGTCCGCACTTCCTGTTCAACACGTTGAACACCGCGATCGCGCTGGTGCGCGACGAACCCGATCGCGCCGAGGCCATCCTCGAAGACCTGGCCGAGCTGTTCCGCCACGCGCTGGCCGAGCAGGGCGCGGCGGCCACGCTGGCCCAGGAGATCGCGCTGGCGCGGCACTACCTGCAGATCGAGCAGGCGCGCTTTGGCGAGCGCCTGCGCGTGCAGTGGCAGGTGGACGATTCGGCCGGGCCGGCCCGGTTGCCGCCGCTGTTGCTCCAGCCGCTCGTGGAGAACGCGGTCAAACACGGCGTGGAGCCCAGTGACACCGGGGCGGAGATCCGCATTTCCACCCAGTGCCGCGGCGACCGGGCGTTGATCAAGGTCAGCAACACGGTGCCGGCCGGTCAGGGGGCGCGTGGCCACGGGCTGGCGCTGGCCAACGTGCGCGACCGCATCGCGCTGTTGCACGACTTGCACGGCACCTTCCGCGCGGGGCTGGTCGATGGGGTCTACCAGGTGCGCATCGAGGTGCCTGTCGGCGCGGAGGCGGCGCCATGACGCTGAAAGTGCTGATCGTCGACGACGAACCGCTGGCCCGCTCGCGCCTGCGCCGTCTGCTGGGGCAGTGCACCGCGCCGGCTGCCGAGGTGGTGGCCGAAGCCGCCAATGCCACCGACGCGCTGCAGTGGCTGGGCCGCGGGCCGGTTGACCTCGCCCTGCTCGACATCCACATGCCGGGTGCCGACGGCCTGAAGCTCGCGCAACGGCTGCGCGAGCGGCCCGATGCGCCGCGGGTGGTGTTCGTGACCGCACATGCGCAGCACGCGCTGCAGGCTTTCGAGGTGGAGGCCGTGGACTACCTGACCAAGCCGGTGCGTCTGGAGCGGCTGCAGGCCGCACTGGCGAAGGTTCAGCGCCTGCAACCCGTCCGGCCGGCGCCTGAGGCAGCCGACGAGGCCCTGCTGATCCAGGAACGCGGCCGCACCGAGCGCGTGCCGCTGGCCGAGGTGCTGTACATCAAGGCCGAGCTCAAATACCTGACGGTGCGCACCGCCGCACGTTGCCACATCCTGGACGGCTCGCTGGGCGAACTGGAAGAGCGCTTCGGCGCGCGATTCCTGCGGGTGCACCGCAACGCGCTGGTGGCCCGTCAGGCGGTGCGCGCGCTCGAAAAACACCACGATCCCGAGGAGGGCGAAGGCTGGGCGGTGCGGTTGCAAGGGGTGGACGAATTGCTGGCGGTCTCGCGCCGGCAGCTGGCGGCGGTGCGCGAGGCCCTGGGGGCCGGGTAGATAGGCACAACCCCCTGAGGCGCTTCGCGCCTTCCCCCCTCTCTCGACTCGCTTCGCGCGCCGGGAAGGGGGACGCCACCAGCGCGGCGGGGCAGCCCTTGCGCGGTGGCCCTGGCCTGCGCCGCGCCCGATCAATGCGCGCGTCGATCACCGAGCCGCCACCACCCCTGAGGCGTCAAGTAGCTATCAGATCAGTAGCGATTGATGGCCGTCTGGCGCTGGGAATCGACAGAAAACACCCTGAAAATCAGTCCACTTTGGCGCCGGAGGCCTTCACCACACGTTCGTACTTGGCCAGTTCGCGTTTCATGAAGGCGCCAAAGGCCTCGGGCGAGTCGGGTGCGGGCTCGGCCATCAGCGCGGCGAACCGTGCGCGGGTCTCGGGCGCGTTCAACGCGGCCACGAAGGCCTGGTTGTAGCGGGCGATCACGTCTTTGGGCGTGCCGGGGGGCGCCACCAGACCCCACCAGGTGTCGATCTCGAAGCCCTTGAGCGTGTCGGCCACCGGCGGCACCTCGGGCAGGGCGGGGCTTCGTTTGGCGGTGGTCACGGCCAGCGCCTTGAGCTTGCCGCTCTTGATGTTGGGGGCTGCGGTGGCCAGGTTGTCGAAATTGAAATCGACCTGGCCCGACAGCAGGGCCAGTTGTGCCGGGTTGCCGCCGTTGTAGGGGATGTGCACCGCGAAGATGCCGGCGTCGCGCTTGAACATCTCGCCGGCCAGGTGGCC
>JADHED010000157.1_pt1 | contig 93116 bp, 92 predicted proteins | sample 8952041 | NCBI WGS metagenome assembly JADHED01 (sample SAMN16124423, study PRJNA663239) | bioreactor sludge metagenome | isolation source: sludge (control) | place: India:Bengaluru | collected 2018-09-08
CCAGGAAGCCGGCGGTCAGGAAGAAGCCCACCGCGTTGTGGCCGTACCACCACTGGGTCAGCGCGTCCTGCACGCCCGAGAACGCCGAATAGCTCTTGGCCTCCAGCAGGCCGACCGGAAGGGCGGCGTTGTTGACCAGGTGCAGGATGGCGATCGTGACGATGAAGGCCAGGTAGAACCAGTTCGCCACGTAGATGTGCGGTTCCTTGCGCTTCCAGATCGTGCCCAGGAACACGAGCAGATAGGCGACCCAGACGATCGTCAGCCACAGGTCGACGTACCACTCGGGCTCGGCGTACTCGCGGCTCTGGGTGATTCCGGCCAGGTAGCCGGTCGCCGCCAGAACGATGAAGAGCTGGTAGCCCCAGAAGACGAACCACGGCCAGGCGCCGCCGGCCAGTCGCGCCTTGCAGGTGCGCTGGACGACGTAGAAGGACGTGGCGATCAGGGCGTTGCCGCCGAAGGCGAAGATCACCCCCGACGTGTGCAGCGGCCGCAGCCGTCCGAAGTTCAGGAACGGCAGATCGGGGAAATAGAAGATCGTCGGCCAGCTCAGCTGGGCGGCGATCACCACCCCCACCAGGAGGCCGACAACGGCCCAGAACATGGTGGCGATGACCCCCGCCCGGATGACGCCGTCTTCATAGCGGCTCTGGTCGAGGTCGAATTTCCCCGCTCCCATCGCCAGCGTCATGGCGAGGAAGGCCGTCGCGAATCCGGCGATCAGGACATAGCCGTGAAAGCGGAACGAGGGGTCCTGGGTAAAGGCGGTCGCGAGAATCGACAGCAACGCGCCCACACCCACGAAGGTATAGAGCGCAACGGTGTCGAAAGGCGCGCCGTCGCGTTTTGATGCAGCCTGCGTCATGGCTTCCACGGTGCGTTGAGAGACAGAAGGGCTCCTTGCCGCAGTGCAAAAAAGCCGACCTTGATTTTGGTCAAGGAGCCCCCGCCGCAGCCTGTGCACCTTGGCGCCGTTAACGGAGTTCTGGAATGCCCGCGAACGTCACCGAAGATCGGATTCTCCGCCTCGGCGCGGCGTTCGTCGGCGTCGTCTTCCTGGCCGGCGGCTCGCTGGCCTGGGACATGGCGCGCGCCCACATGGCGCTCCTGGGCACGATCTGCGGCGCTGGCCCCCACCCCCATTGTGGCTGGTGCTACGGAGCGGCGAGCCTCGTCCTGGCGGGGCTCGCCGGTTTCGCCTACGCGATCCGGCCAAATGCAAATGTCGGTTTGCTCCAGATCAAAGCGCCGCTTTAGCAGACCTGAAAAACATCCCCTCAAGCGGCCGATGAGCCGATACTTAAGGGGATAGATATGAATACCAAAATCTTTGCCGCCGCTGCTGTCGCGGCTCTGGCCTGCGCGGGTGTCGCCCAGGCTGAGGACTTCGCCCCGAAGGCCAAGGGTGACATCGTGCTTAACGTGCGCGTCACCGACGTGGCGCCGCAGGGCACCGATCCCATCACCACCCTCGCCGGCGCCGCGACGCCCCTGCGCGCCGACGCCAGCTATGACGTGATGCCGACGATCGGCGTCACCTACTTCTTCACCGACAATATCGCGGCCGAAGTCATCGCCGGGACCACCAACCACTCGGTGAAGGCCAAGGGTCCGGGCGTCGACCTCAAGATCAAGGAAACCTGGGTGCTGCCGCCGATCGTGACGCTGCAGTACCACTTCGCGCCGCAGGCGCGGGTCAGCCCCTACGTCGGCGCCGGCGTGAACTACATGCTGTTCTACAGCGGCGAGGACAAGAACGGCTTCGCCCTGAAGATCAAGGACGGCTTCGGCACCGCGCTGCAGGCCGGCGTGGACATCGCCCTGCAAGGCAAGTGGGCGCTCAACCTCGACGCCAAGAAGGTGTTCTTCGACACCAAGGCCGTCGACAAGATCAACGGCGTGAAGACCAAGGTCACGCTCGATCCGTGGGTGCTCTCGGCCGGCGTCGGCTACCGCTTCTAGGCGGCTTGATCCTGCGCAACGCTGGCCGCATCCTCCGAGCCTAGGGTTCCCCCTCGACGGGAGGAAGACCGATGAACAGGCTCCAGGGCAAGGTCGCCGTGATCACCGGTGGCGCGCTCGGAATCGGGCGCGCCACCGCCTTGCGCATGGCCGAGGAAGGGGCGGCGGTCGCCGTCTGCGACCTGCTGGTCGACAAGGCCTCCGATTTCGCGGACGAACTGACCGCACAGGGCCACAGAGCCGCCGCCTGGCGTCTCGACGTTTCGAATGAAGCCGAGGTGGCGCGGGTGATGGCCGAGGTCGCGGCCCGGTTCGGCCGCATCGACGTACTGGTCAACAATGCTGGCGTCGCCGGCGCCAGCAAGCCCACCGACCAGATCACTGAAGCCGAGTGGGACTTCGTCCAGGCGATCAACGTCAAGGGCGTGTTCTTCTGCACCAAGCACGCAATCCCTCACCTGCGGCGGGCCGGTGCGGGCAGCATCATCAACCTGTCCTCGATCTACGGGCTGGTCGGCGCGCCCGACGTGCCGCCCTACCACGCCTCCAAAGGGGCGGTCCGCCTGATGTCGAAGACCGACGCGCTGATCTACGCGCCCGAGAAGATCCGCGTGAATTCCGTGCACCCCGGGTTCATCTGGACGCCAATGGTCGAGGGGCATCTGAAGTCCCAGGGCGACGTCGAAGAGGGCCGCCACGCGGTCGATGCGCTGCACCCCCTCGGCCATATCGGCGAGCCGGACGACATCGCCTGGGCCTGCGTCTACCTCGCATCCGACGAATCGAAGTTCGTCACCGGCGCGGAGCTGGTGGTCGACGGCGGCTATACGGCGCACTGAGATGCCGGGGTTCAGCCTCCCGGCCCTGCTGCGGGCGCTGGCGGTCTGGGTCCTGATCATCCTCGCCGAGAGCGTGCAGGGTGGCCTGCGCCGAGCGCTGACCGGCCCCGAGGCCGAATTCGCGGTGCGGCAGGGTTCCGTGATCGTCGGGGCGCTGGTGATCTTCACCATCACCTGGTTCAGCCTCGGCTGGATGCGCATCCGGACCGCCCCCGGCGCTCTGGCGATCGGCCTGTTGTGGGTCGTGCTGACGATGGGCTTCGAGCTCGCCGTCGGACGGCTCCTCGGCTACCGCTGGGACCGGATCCTGTCTGACTACGACCTGCTGCACGGCGGCCTGATGCCCCTCGGCCTTCTGGCCATGGCGCTGACGCCATGGCTGGCGCGCCGGCTGAAGGCCGGTAGAGTCACGCCCGGCGATCCTCTCGCCCCCGGATGAAGGAGCCTCTCGTGAAGCACGCCGTCGTCCTCGCTCATCCGGCGCCTGCCAGCCTCAGCGCGGCCATCGCGGCGACCTATGCCGAGACGGCGCGCGCAGCCGGCCACGCAGTGGTCGTTCGAGACCTCTACGCCATCGGCTTCGACCCATGCCTCAAGGCCGAGGAGATTCCCGGTCCCGGCGAGCCGCGGTTCGCGCCCGACGTGGTCGCCGAGCGCGCCGAGCTAGCTGAGGTCGACGTCTTCGCCTTCGTCTATCCCCTCTGGTTCAACGGGCCGCCCGCGATCCTGAAGGGGTATGTGGACCGGGTGTTCGGCATGGGCTTCGGCTTCCGTCCCGCGTTCGGGGGAACCGAGCCCGCGCTCAGGGGGCGACGGCTGGTCAGCTTCACCACCTCGGGCGCGCCTGACGCCTGGATGAATCAGACCGGTGCGCTCGAGGGGTTTAGGCGCCTGTTCGACGACCATCTGGCGGGAACCACCGGTCTCACCGTGGCGGACCATGTGCATTTCGGCGGCATGGTCAGCGGCATCACCGACGAGGCGTTCCAGGACGTCGTCGGCGAAGTGCGCCGGGTGGCCCAAGGGCTCGCCGATCTGTCCTGAAACAATGCGCCCCGGCCGCTTGCGCGGACCGGGGCGTGAAAGGCCCAGTCCAGGTTTTGGGGGACGAGCAGGACTGGTGTGTGCGCCTTGATTTGATCAATAGGTCAGGCGTCGGGCCGTCGCCTTGCGCCAGGTCAAATCGCCATCGATTGCGGGCGGTCAAGACGGCGACACGGATCCCCGGCTAAGGTCCGCCCATGTCCACCCGAAATCTCGAAGCGCTCTTCGCGCCACGTAGCATCGTGTTCGTCGGCGCCAGCGACCGCGCGGGCTCGGTCGGCGACGTCCTGGCGGCAAATCTGCTGGCCGCTGGCTTCCAGGGCCACCTCATGTTCGTCAATCCGCGCGGGCGGCGGGTGCATGGTCGAGAGGTCCACCAGTCGGTGACTGATCTGCCGTACGATCCCGACTTCGCGGTGGTCGCCACGCCGGCGCAGACCGTCCCGGGCCTCGTGGCCGATTTGGGCGCGCGGGGATGCCGCGCCGTCGTCGTGATCAGCGCCGGATTCGAGGGCGACGACGGGACTCTGCGCCAGGCGCTGCTGGACGCCGCCCGCCCCCACACCGTTCGGATCGTCGGCCCGAATTGCCTTGGCGTGCTGTCGCCCGGCCACGGAGTCAATGCCAGCTTCGCGCGCGGAACGCCGCCGGCGGGCAATCTCGCGCTCGTCGCCCAGTCCGGCGCGGTCGCGGCGGCGGCGCTCGACTGGGCGCCGGCCCACGGCCTCGGCTTCTCCCACGTCGTCACCCTGGGCGACTCGCTGGACGTCGACGTGGGTGACGCGGTCGCCTACCTGGCCGACGACGACGCAACGGCCGCCATCGTGCTCTACATCGAGGCCTTGCGGGACGCGCCGAAGTTCATGCGCGCCGCCCGCGCCGCGGCGGCGCGAAAACCGCTGATCGCCATCAAGGGCGGGCGCAGCCGCTCCGGGGCGAAGGCCGCCTTCTCCCATACCCGCGCCCTGGCCGGCGCAGATGCGGTCTACTCCGCCGCCTTCCGCCAGGCGGGCGTGCTGCAACTCGACACCCTCGAGGACGTGCTGGACACGGCGGCCCTGATGGCCCGCGCGCCGGGCGCGGCGCCCGGGGCCCTTACGGTCCTCACAAACGGCGGCGGCGCCGGCGTCCTGGGCGTCGATGCGCTGGAGCACGTCGGAGGCCGGCTGACCGAACTCTCGCCGGCGACCCAGCAGACGCTGCGGGCGATCGTCCCGGCGCACGCCGCCTGCGGCAATCCGGTAGACATCCTTGGCGACGCCGGACCCGACCTCTACGCCCGCAGCCTCGCCGCCCTGCTGGCTGCGCCCGAGGTCGAGGCGGTCCTGGCGGTCAACTGTCCGACGGCCGTCGCCGACAGCACCCTCGCCGCCGACGCGGTGGTCGCGGCGACCTTGGCCCAGGCATCCCGCAAGCCGGTCTTCGGCGCCTGGATCGGGGAGGTCAGCGTCGCCGAGGGGCGGCGCAAGCTGACGGCGGCGGGCCTGCCCGCCTACACCACGCCGGAGGAGGCCGTCCGCGCCTTCGCCCGCCTCGGCCAGTCGGCCGCGCTGCGCGCCCGCGTTTCCGACATCCCCGACGGCCCCTCGCCTGGGCAGAGGGCCGGCGCGGCCATCGTCGCGCGGGTGTTGGCCGAGGATCGTTCCGCCCTGACCCCATCCGAGGTGCAGGCCTTGCTGCAGGCCTACGGCGTCCCTGTGCTCGCCACGCGGTCGGTCGCTTCGGCCGAGGAAGCGGGAGCGGCAGCGGCAGCCATGAACGGGCGCGTAGCGCTGAAGATCCTGTCGAAGGAGATCAGCCACAAGTCAGACGTCGGCGGGATTGTCCTGGGGCTCGAAGGCGCCGAGGCGGTGCGGGCGGAGGCCAAGGCGATGCTGGCCCGCGTCGCCCGGCTGCGGCCCGATGCGGCGGTGGACGGGTTCTTCCTCCAGCCGATGGTCGAGAAGCCCAAGGCCGTGGAGGTCCTGGCGGGGCTGGTGCGCGACCCGACGTTCGGCCCGGTCGTCGTCGTGGGCCACGGCGGCGTGGCGGTGGAGGTGATGGCCGATCGCGCCCTGGGACTGCCGCCCTTGGACGCGCACCTCGCCTTGGACATGGTCGGTCGGACGCGCGTATCCAGGCTGCTCGCAGGTTACCGGGATCGCCCTGCCGCGAACGTCGCGGCCCTCGCCGAGGTGCTGGTGGCGCTGGGACGGCTGGCCCTGGACCTGCCCGAGGTGGCCGAACTCGACCTCAACCCGGTGCTCTGCGACGCCGATGGCGCCCTGGCGCTGGACGCCCGGGTTGCGGTGCGGCCCGTCTAGTGGGCGGTGTCTTCCGTCGGCAGGCTGAAGGCCCGCAGCGAAGCCGGCAGGCGCATGGCCATGCGGGTGGCCTCACGCATCGAAGCGAAGGGCGTCGCGGCCTGCGGATCGGCCACCCACACCGGGGCCCCAGCGGGCGTCAGCTGCAGGTAGTGTTCCGGAATCGCGCCGATCGCGGCCTTGGCGACGACGGCGGGATGGGCGGTGGCGAGCATCGGTCGATCTCCATCTGATGCGGCCAGCAAAGCCCGGCGCCCGGGGACGTCGCTATTCGTGTCGGCTCCCTAGGTAGCACTACGGAGGCCTGACCAGCGCCCCGCGAAGGCCGCCGCCACGCCGGTCAGGCCGCCCAGGCCCACCGCCGCGAGGAGAACGCTCGCGGGCGGCACGGCGAAGGCGAACAGGCCCGCCAGGCCCGGGACCAGCAACGCCGCAGCAAGACAGGCCGCGGCGCCCGCAAGGATGGCTCCAAAGGCCTGGAGCTGGCGCCGCGGCGCCGCGCGTCCGGCGGCGGCCAGTACGGCGGCGACGCCCAGGTTCGCGGCCACCAGGAAGACAAGGGTCGCAGCCCGCGAAGCTTCCGGCGACAGCGCCGCTTGGAGAAGCCATAGGTAGAGCCCGTAGGCGCCTGCCAGCACGGCCAGCCCTTGGCCTATGGTCAGCAGAAGCCGGGCAGGCCCCATCAGCGCCTCGTTCCCCGGCCTCGGTGGCCGCAGCATCGAGTCGCGGGACGCCTCCCGACCCTCGAACACCAGCGCGCACATCGGGTCGATCACCAGCTCCAGCAGCACCACCTGCAGCGGAAACAGAACCGGCGGAGCCCCCATCAGCGGCGGCAGCAGCGCAAGTCCCGCCATCGGGATGTGCACGGTGACGATGTAGGCCAGAGCGGCGCGAAGGTTTCCGTAGATGCGGCGCCCCTCGGCGATGCCCGCGACGACCGACGCGAACCGGTCGTCCAGCAGGATCAGGTCGGAAGCCTCGCGCGCCACGTCCACGCCGCGCTGACCCATGGCCACGCCCACGTGGGCGGCCTCGAGAGCCGGGGCGTCGTTGACCCCGTCGCCGAACATCCCGACCCGCTCGCCGTTGGCCTGGAAGGCGTGGACCAGCCGCAGCTTCTGCTCGGGGTCGATGCGGGCGAACACGCGGACCCGCCGGACGGCCTCACGCAGGGCCTCATCGCTCATCGCCCGCAATTCGGCCCCGGTCAGCGCACCGCCGCCGGCGTCGATCCCGGCCTGGGCGGCGATGGCCAGGGCCGTATCCGGGAAGTCGCCGGTGATCATCGCCACCGAAACCCCTGCCTGCTGGGCCGCGACCAGTGCGGGCGGCACCTCGGCCCGCACGGGATCCTCGAACGCGGCCAGTCCCTCGAAGACAAAGGGCGCGCCGTCGGGGTCGCCGCCATTGTCCTGCGCCACGGACGCCGCGGCGACGCCCAGTACGCGCAAGCCCCGCCGGGCGAAGGCGGCGACGGCATCGTGCGCTTCGGCCCGGGTCGCCTCATCGAGCCGACAGAGGTCGAAGATCGCTTCGGGAGCGCCCTTGGCCGCAAAGCGGACGCCGCCCCCGGCCGCCGGCCAAGCCTGGATGAACGCCAATCGCTCGGGCCGAAGCGGATAGGACCTGAGAGGATGGACGTCGTCGGCCGTTCTGCCCGCGGCGGCGCGCAGGGCGCGGTCCATGGGATCCAGCGGATGGACAGCCGAGGCGTCGGCCGCCGTCCGGAGCACGTCCGCAACCGCCGGGTCGCCGGCGGCCGCCTCGCGGCCCGCCGCCCAGAGCGCGGCCACGCTCATTTCGTTTCGGGTCAAGGTGCCGGTCTTGTCGACACACAGGACGCTGATCGCCCCCAGGGCCTCGATCGCAGCGGTCCGCCGGACCAACACCTTCTTCTGAGCCAGACGCCAGCCGCCGAGGGCCAGGAACACCGCCAGCACCATGGGGAATTCCTCGGGCACCAGCGCGATGCCGATCGTGAGCGCGGCCAGGCCGCCCTCGACCCACGCCCCGCGCAGGAAGCCATGCGCCAGCAGCACCGCCGCCGCCAGGACGAAGGCGGCGACGCCCAGCAGCCCGACCAGGCGCCGCGTGGCGCGCTGCAGCGGCGTCGGGGGTTCGCCCGCCGTCGCCAGCGCCGCGCCGATCCCGCCGATGCGGGTGTGGCGTCCGGTGGCGGTGACCTCCGCTACACCGTGGCCGCGCACCAGCAGCGTGCCCGCGCAGATCCTGGCGTGCTCGGGCGTCTCACTCCCCTCGACGCGGGCCGCCGCCGGCAGGGGCGAGCGGACCACCGGCGCCGACTCGCCCGTCAGCACGGACTCGTCCACCGACAGGACATCGCCCGCCAGCAGGGCCGCGTCGGCCGGAGCGCGGCCGCCCTCGGCGATGAGCACAACATCACCGCGCACCAGCTCGGCCGCCGGCACGCGCCGTTCGACTCCGCCGCGGATCACACGTGCGGTCGGCTCGGCCAGGGCCTTCAACGCGGCAAGCGCCCGTTCACTGCGCGCCTCCTGCACGATCACCAGCCCGATCGTTGCCATCGCCCCGGCGAACAGGAACGCGGCCTCCGCCGTGTCTCCCAGGAAGAAGTAGAAGCCCACCGCCACCAGCAACAGCAGGAACATCGGCTCGCGCAGCACCTCGCGGGCGATCTGGGGCAGGCGGCGGCGGCGCGTCTCGGAAAGCTGGTTCGGACCGTATTCGGCCAGCCGGCGCGCAGCCTCCGCCTCGCTCAGCCCAGTCAGGTCGGCGGGTCGGGCGCCCACGTCTCCGGCAGGAGCTGATCCCATCACGCCACCTCGACCATATTCACTTGATCCGCCTCAACGCCCATGGCCGCCTTCGTGTTAGCGTCCGCCGACGATGGAGCGCCTCATGCCTGCCAGCCCGCTACCGCCGAGCGCCGTCCTTCTAGAGGCCGGCGCTGCCGAAACCCTCGAACTTTGGACGTGCGCCTGCGGCCTCTGGGGTGATTACCTGACCTCCCTGGCCGGCGCCATGACACCCTTGGCCGTGATGGAGGCGAACACGCGCCTAATGGCCGAAAGTCTCGACCTGTGCAGCCGCGCCGCCGGCCTGCGCCTGCAGCACGCTGGGCTCAAGGCGCCGCTGCTCGGAGACAGCTAGGCCTTCACCAGCCGCACACGCGTCCCGCACAGGACGAGTTCGCCATCCCCGCTCGCCGAGCCACGCGCCTTGGCGCGGGCTCTCACCGCGTCCGGGTCTCGCACGGCGACGTCGAAGCAACCCAGGCCATCGCCGCGGCCATCGGCGGCCTTCACGAACCGGAGCTCGCCACCCTCCAGGGGGATGCGCCAGCCATCGCCGGACTGCTCGCGGGGCCTCCCCAGCACCGCGGCCCACCGCGCAGACATTGCGTCCGGATCTTCGCCCTGCAGTTCGCCGCCGACGATGCCTGTCGAGACCTCTGTACGGACATTCTTCTCCCAGTCGGGGCCGCCCCATTGCCAGCGCCCCTTCGGGACCATGGCGTCGATCGACAGGATCGCGCCCCCGACGTCCTTGGGATGCAGGTGGGTGAAATGGACGCCGTCGCCGTCGAACTGGTCGACCACCCGCACGCCCTCGTCCTTCAGCCGCGCCCTGGCCGCGTCGAGGTCATCGACCTGCAGGATCACCATGTAGCCGCCGTCGCCGCCGCGCTTGTCCAGCAGCCGGCCCGCGGTCGTGCCCGGCTGCTTGGGCGAGACCACTTCCAGGAAGGTGTCGCCGATCGGCCAGACCTGGTTGGCGAGCCCGTACTTGCCGACGCCCGGATCGGCGTAGGCGGGGCCCAACCCCAGCACGTCCACGATTTCGGCCTTGGCGGCGTCCAGGTCGGCGCCCACCAGGGCGATCTGTCGGAGCCTCATCGGCGTCTCTCCCTTCCTTGTGTCTATGACGGACTGAAGGCCTGGGGCGGATGACGGTCAAGCCGAGCCGGCCTATCGTCACAGCCAACGAATAGGAGGACTCCCCCATGGCCGCCCGCGACACCGGCACGACCGACCTCATCGCCGACCTGGACGGCGGGGTTCTGACGCTGACCCTGAACCGTCCGGAGGCTCGCAACGCCATGAGCGGGGCGATGAACGCGGCGCTGTCGGAACAGCTGGCGTGGGCCGAGTTGGATCCCGCGGTGAAGGTCGTGGTGCTGACGGGCGCCGGGAATGGCTTCTGCGCCGGCGGCGACGTGAAGGGTATGGACAATCGCAACGCCGGCGGCGGCGAGCCAACACCCATCGACGAGGCGATCCACCGCCAACGGATGAACCAGCGCGCCACCGCCGGCAAGCTGTTCAAGATGCCCAAGCCGACCATCGCCGCCCTGCCGGGCGCGGCCGCCGGCGCGGGTCTATCGCTCGCCCTTGCCTGCGACCTCAGGATCATGGCCCGCACCGCGATCATGACCACCGCCTTCGCCAAGGTTGGCTTCTCGGGCGACTACGGCGGAACCTACTTTCTGACCCAGCTCGTGGGCTCGGCGAAGGCGCGGGAGCTCTACTTCCTCTCGGACCGGGTAAGCGCCGACGAGGCGCTGCGTCTAGGCCTCGCCAACTGGGTCGTGGAACCGGACGACCTGGCCGCCAGGACTCGCGAGATCGCCGCCCGCCTCGCAGCCGGCCCGACGGTGGCCTACCGCTACATGAAGGAGAACCTGAACCGGGCCATGGCCGGCGACGTCGACGACTGCCTGGACCTCGAAGCCACTCACCATGTCCACTGCGGGCAGACCGCAGACCACAAGGAGGCGGCCCGGGCCTTCGTGGAAAAGCGTGCGCCGGTGTTCCAGGGCCGCTGATGCGTTCGATCCTTTCCGTTCTGGTCGCGGCGCTTGCCTTGGCCGGCTGTCGTCAGGACCCCGTGGCCGAGGCGAAGAAGGTGGGCCGGCCGTGCCAGGCCAGCCTGCCGGTCCCGCGTCCCGCGCCCGCCACCGACGGCATGGTCCGCATCGCGGGCGGCGAGTTCCTGCAGGGCGCCGCCCCCGCCCGCGGCGAGGAGGGCCCGCCGCGCAGGACGCGGGTGGGCACGTTCTGGATCGACCGCACCGAGGTCACCAACGACGACTTCGCGCGCTTCGTGGCCGCCACGGGATATGTCACCCTGGCCGAGCGGCCTCTGGACCCGAAGCGATATCCGGGACTGTCCGCGAACCAGCTCAAGCCGTCAGCCATCGTCTTCGTAGGCGCAGAGAATCCCAACGACGGACCGGGTCGCTGGTGGCAGGTGGTGCAGGGCGCGGACTGGCGCCATCCCCAGGGCCCGAAGAGCTCCATCGTCGGCAAGGGAGCCTGGCCTGTCGTCAACATCGCGTACGACGACGCCCTCGCCTACGCCCGCTGGCTTGGCCGCGACCTGCCCACCGAGGCCGAGTGGGAATACGCCGCGCGGGGGGGCCTCAAGGACGCCGCCTACACTTGGGGAAACAAGCCGCTCGACATGAAGACCCCGCAAGCCAACGTCTGGCAGGGTCCCTTCCCGTCCGTGGACTCCGGCGCCGACGGCTACAAGGCCAGCGCCGCGCCGGTCGGCTGCTTCCCGGCCAACGGCTACGGGCTCGTCGACATGGCCGGCAACGTCTGGGAGTGGACGAAGGACTGGTACGCGCCGGGGCTGGATCCCTCCCAGATTGTCGATCCTGTCGGTCCGACCGAGCGCGACGCCTACCTACCCAGCGACCCCAGCGAGAAGCGTCGAGTCATCAAGGGCGGCTCGTTCTTGTGCGCCGACAACTTCTGCTTCCGTTACCGCCCGCCGGCGCGCGAGGCCGGTCCGACGGACACGGGATCCGACCACGTCGGGTTCCGGACCGTGCTGCGGGAGAAGACCTAGAACACCGACCAGCCGGTCTTCGCCACCAGCCGCTCCAGGGCCAAGGTCCCAACCTGGGAGTTGCCGACCTCGTTCAGGCCGGGTGACCAGACAGCGATGGCCGCCTTGCCCGGCGCGATCGTCAGGATGCCGCCGCCGACGCCGCTCTTTCCCGGCAAACCGACCTTGAATGCGAAGTCGCCCGAGGCGTCGTAGTGGCCGCAGGTCATCATGATCGCGCAGATGCGGCGGGCGTGCTCCGCGCTGACGACCCGCTCGCCGGAGATCGGGTCGACTCCGCCGTTGGCCAGGAACAGGCCGGCGCGGGCAAGCTGTCTGCAGGTGATGCGCATGGCGCATTGGTGGAAGTAGGTCTGCAGGACCTCCTCGACGGGGGCGTCGAGATTGCCGAAGCCGCGCATGAAGTTCGCGAGCGCGTAGTTCCGGAAGCCCGTCGCCGCCTCCGACTCCGCGACCTCCTTGTCGAGGTCGATCGTCTCGTTATCGGCCAGCCGTCGGAGGGTGTCGCGGATCTCGGCGATGACTGTCTCGCGGTCCCGGCTGGCCATCAGGGCGTCTGTGGTCACGATCGCCCCGGCGTTGATGAACGGGTTGCGGGGGATGCCGTGCTCGGCCTCCAGCTGGACGATGGAATTGAAGCGCGACCCGGACGGCTCGCGCCCCACGCGCTTCCAGAGGTTCTCGCCCAGGCGCTCCAGGGCGAGGGTCAGGGTGAAGACCTTTGAAATGCTCTGGATGGAGAACGGGACCCAGGCGTCCCCGGTCTCGAACGTCTCGCCGCCGCAGGTCACCACCGCGAGGCCAAAACGGCGAGCGTCCACCCTCGCCAGGGCGGGGATGTAGTCCGCGACATGACCCTCGCCGCGGTGCGCCTGCACCTCGCGGCCCACTTCGGCGACGATCGCGGCCAGATCCATGGTCCCCATGGCCAAGGTGTAGGCGGCGGGCCCTGAGCGGGCAACCGGCGCCGACACGGCCGCAACCTGTGCTACCGTCCGCGCGGGGTGGGGCCCTTCGCCCCAGGCGGAGGAAACGGCGGTGGCCGACGACACCACCACGGGGACCAGGAGGCCGGCGGCAAGCGCCGGCGAGCTGCCGCCTCGTCTTGCCCGCTGGCTGGAAAGCTATCGCCCTCTCCCGGGCGTGCCCGACGAGCTGTTCGACGGGGCCGGCCGCCCGCGGGAACACTGGCTGGCGTTCCTGCGCGAACTCGCCGGCTATGGCGACGAAGACTCCGACGACCGGTTCGGCATGGCCGCGCGCCACATCCGCGACTCCGGCGCCTCGTACCGCATCTACGGCGAGGAGACGGAGCGCAGTTGGCCGCTCGATCCACTGCCGCTGATCCTGCCCCAGGCGGAGTGGGACCAGATCGCGGCTGGAGTGGCGCAGCGCGCGCAGCTGATGGAAGCGGTGCTGGAGGACATCTACGGCCCCGGCCGCCTCGTCGCCGACGGCGCCCTGCCCGCCCCTGTGGTCACGGGAAGCCCCGACTTCCTCCGCGCCATGTGCGGCGTCGCCCCCCCGTGCGGCCGCTACCTCCAGCTCTACGCGGCCGACGTCGGACGCGGTCCCGACGGGCGCTGGTGGGTGCTCGAGGATCGGGCTCAGGCTCCGTCGGGCGCAGGCTACGCCCTGGAAAACCGGCTTGTGGTCAGCCGCGCCTATCCCAACCTGTACAACGGCCTGAACGCCCACCGGCTGGCGCCCTTCTTCGACGCGCTGCGGCGAGGCCTGGCCGCCACCGCCGACCGCGCCGAACCCCGCATCTGCCTTCTGACGCCAGGGCCCTTCAGCCAGACCTATTTCGAACAGGCGCACCTCGCCCGCTACCTCGGCTTCCTGCTGGTCGAGGGCGATGACCTCGTGGCCCGCGACGGGAAGGTCTGGGTGCGCACCATCGCCGGGCTGAAGCGCGCCGACGTCATCCTCCGCCGGGTCGACGCCGATTTCCTCGACCCGCTCGAGCTGAACGCAGCCTCCCGTCTGGGCGTGCCCGGCCTGCTGGAAGCCATCCGCGCCGGCGGCGTCACTGTCCTGAACATGCCTGGCTCTGGGGTGCTGGAGTCTCGGGCCCTGATGGCCTTTGCACCGCGCCTCTGCCAGCGCCTGCTGGGCGAGGAGCTCAAGCTGCCGAACATCGCCACCTGGTGGTGCGGCCAGGCGTCGGAGCAGGCGCACGTGGAGGCCAATTTCGACGATCTCGCCATTGCCCCCGCGTTCAACGGTTCCGCCGGCCCCCTCTCCGGCCCTCGCCTCGCCGGGGACCTGACGCCCGAAGCACGCGCCGACCTTCGGAGCCGCCTGGCCGACCGGCCTGGGGACTTCGTCGGCCAGGAGGTCGCCCACCTGTCCACCATGCCGGTGCTGCGGAACGGACGGCTTGAGCCCGCGCCGTTCGTGCTGCGCGTCTTCGCGGCCTGGACGCCGGAGGGCCTGCGGATCATGCCCGGCGGCTTTTGTCGCACCGCCGACCACCCCGACGCGCGCGCGATCTCCATGGGCGAAGGCGCCCGGACGACCGACGTCTGGATCGTCGACGACAAGCCGGTTGAGCGTCTCACCCTCATCGCCAGCGACGACGACGTGAAGGTGCGCCGAATCCTTGGGCACCTGCCCAGCCGGGCGGCGGACAACCTCTTCTGGCTGGGCCGCTACATCGAGCGGACCGACGCGACCCTGCGCCTCGTGCGGGCGCTCTGCTCCAGCCTGATGGACTCGGAATCCTCGCTGCATGGCCGGGGAGAGACCTTCGAGGCGCTGCACGCCCTGCTGGTCGAATGGCGCGCGCTGGGCGCCCACACCCACGGCGGCCGCGCCCTGGACTGCGCACGCCAGAGCCTGCACGACGAGGTGGCCGCCGGGTCGGTGATCCACCTGGTCCGCGCCGCCAAGCGCACCGCGTCTGGGATGCGCGAGCGGCTGTCCGCAGATTTCTGGGGCCTGCTGGTGGACCTGGAGGGCGATCTCGCCGGCAGCGCCGACGACATCCACTCCGAGGCCCAAGCCCTGGAGCAGGCCGAGAACGCCCTGCGCCACATCGCGGGCCTGTCCGGCCTGGCACAGGAAAACATGAACCGTGTCGCCGGCTGGCGCTTCCTCGACATGGGCCGCCGCATCGAGCGGGGGATCAACACCTGCCAGCTCGCCCGCACCCTGGCCCACGACGCCGCCACCATCGACGACCTCGACCTGCTGCTGGACCTCAACGACAGCCAGATCACCTATCGCGCGCGCTACATCGTAGGCCTCGCCCGGACGCCGGTCCGCGACCTCGTGATGCTCGACCCGTTTAATACCCGCTCGGTGGCCTTCCAGGTGGCGGCCCTGAAGGAGCACCTCTCCGTGCTCCCGACGCTGCAGGAAGATGGAATCCCGGAGGCGCCGGCGCGCATCCTCCTGCCGCTGGCCGCCGAGCTGGAGACCGAGGACGCAGCCGGGCTCGGCGCCGAGACGGTCCTCGCCTACGAGCGCTCCCTGATGCGGCTCTCGAACGCCATCGGCGACCGCTTCTTCCTCCAGGGCGCCAGCGCCGTTCCGACCGTCAAGCTCGTGGGGTTGGCGTGAGGTACCGGCTGCGGCACCGGACGACCTATAGCTACGACAGCGACGTCGGCTTCGCCCGCTGCGTCCTGCGCCTGACGCCGCGCTCGTCACCGAGCCAGACTGTGCTGGACAGCGACATCGACGTTTCGCCCCGGCCGTCGGCCACCATGGATCGCCTAGGCCCCTTCGGCGCCCGCGTGGGAAGCCATCCGCGCCGCCGTGCTGGAGAGCCGCGACCTGACGCCCGACGGTCCCGCATCATATCTCTTCCCGACGGCGCGGACCCCCATCGTCCCCGACATCACCGCCTATGCCCGCGCGTGCTTCGGGCCCGGCCGGCCGATTGTCGCAGCCACGGCCGAGCTGAACCGCCGAATCCACGCGGAATTCCATTATGACCCCAGCGCCACCGAGGTCTCGACTCCGGTCGCGCAGGCGTTCGCAGCCCGACATGGCGTCTGCCAGGACTTCGCCCAGATCATGATCTGCGGGCTTCGCGGCCTGGGCCTGCCCGCGGCCTACGTCAGCGGCTACCTGCGGACCATCCCGCCGCCCGGGCAGCCGCGACTGGAGGGCGCCGACGCCACCCACGCCTGGGTGGCGGTCTGGTGCGGAGAGGCCCTCGGCTGGGTCGGCTTCGATCCTACCAACGCCATCCTGGCCGGCGACGACCACTTGGTGCTCGCCGTCGGCCGCGACTACGCCGACGTGGCGCCCATCGACGGGGTCATCCTCGCTTCGGGTGGCCAGAGCCTGAAGGTCGAGGTGGACGTCGTCCCCGAAGACGCGGCGGCCTGACCGTCAGCTCCGGCGGCGCGCGATCATCAGCATCTGAGCGCGCTCTTCGATCTCAAGCGCGGTGTCAAAGCTCACCGCCTCCAGGGTGGCGTCCAGGCTGCGCTTGGTGAGGCGCAGGGCGTCGGGCTGGGCCTTGGCCATGTCGCGCGCCAGGGCCATGCCGTAGTCGTCCAGTTCGGCCTCCGGCGTCACGGCCGAGACCAGGCCCGCCTCGAGCGCCGCGGCCGCATTCAGCGGCCGGCCGGCCAGCAGCACTTCGCGGGCCTTCGACAGGCCGATGGCGCGCTGGAGGCGCCAGCTCACGCCCAGCTCCGCGCCCGAGAGGCCGATGGCCAGGAAGGCCGGGTGGAAGGCCGCGCTTTCGCTGGCGACGATCACATCGCTCGCCAGGGCGATGGCCAGGCCGCCGCCGGCCGCCGCGCCGCGCACCGTGGAGATCAAGGGCTGCGGGCAGGCCCGCATCGCCTTCATCAGGTCGCGCAGGACCCAGTCGCCCTTCGGCCCATCGCGCAGCATGTCAGGCTGGCCCATGGCCTTGAGGTCGGCGCCGGCCGAGAAGGCGCGGCCCGCCCCCCGGATCACCACGACCCGCACGTCCTCGCGCCTCCGCAGCCCCTCGAAGTGCGCCAGCAGCCCCTCGGCCATCGGCTGGTTCAGGGCGTTCAGGCGATCGGGGCGATTGAAGGTCAGGCGCTGGACACCGTCCAGGTCCTCGGTCAGCAGGATGTCGTCGGCCACGGCGGGTCCCTCTCTCTTTCAGCGCAGGGTGTCGGCAACTTCGGCGGCCCGCAACGGCGCCCCCACGTCAGCCTTGCGCACCCGCCCTGTCGCAAAACGAAGAGCTTGGCGTCACACGCTCGTCAGCGAACCCCGTCATTTCCCCGGAGCAGACAGGGTCCTGGGGCTTGGGGCAGATGGACTTCGAACCTGTGCACCCGGCGCACGCGCCGGCCGCGCTCGTGCAGAGCGCCGAGATCAGCGTGCTGACCTACAACGTCAAAGGCCTGCCATGGCCGATCGCGCGAGGCCGCGGCGAGGCCCTGCGGGAGATCGGGCGGGAGCTGGCGACCCTGCGGCGCGAGGGTCGCGAACCCGACGTCGTGCTGATCCAGGAGGGGTTCCGCGGCGAGATCGCCGACCTGGTCCGCGAGAGCGGTTACCGCTACTGGGCGCGGGGTCCCGGCCGCGGCCTGCGCAACCTGACCGGCGGCGGGCTTCACGTGCTGAGCGCCGAGCCCATCGTCGACGTGAAGAGCGCGCCCTTCCGCACCTGCGCCGGCCTCGACTGCCTCGCGAACAAGGGCGCCATGCTGGTTCGCCTGGCCCCCAAAGGGCTGCCGACCCCGGTCGATGTCGTGAACACGCACATGAACGCTCGGAAAGCCTCAGGCGCCCCGCGGTCCGAGACGCTCCCCGCCCACCAAGCCCAGACGCGCGAGCTCTTCCGGTTCATCCGGGCCAACCGAGAGCCGGCCGCGCCGCTTGTGGTGGGCGGCGATTTCAACATCCGCAACTCGCCGGCCCGATACTACTTTAAGGCGCTGGAACGCCCCTACACGGTCGTGGGCGAGTTCTGTCACCAGCCCGCGGCTCGCTGCGGTGAGGCCAACGCCGAGCCGGACCCCGAGCCCTGGCTGCGTCGCCAGGACCTGCAGGCCTTTCAGCCTGGCGTCGTGCAGGTGGAGCCGACCCGCGCCGAACTGCTGTTCACGGGGAAGGACCGCCCGATGCTGTCGGATCACGAGGGCTATCTTGTCCGCTATCGCCTGAGCTGGACCGCTGCGACGCTCGCCGCCTACCGCCCTGCTCCGGGGGTCGAGGTGAAACCCCAGTTCGGCAAGTGGGGCGTCAAGGTGGCCTGGAAGCGGTAGTTCAGACCCGCTCCGTCAGCCCGTTCTGCTTCAGCCGCCAGACCAGGGTCTCAAGACGATCCTGACCGAAGAACGGCTCGTCCTTGAACACGAAGGTGGGCACGCCCCAGTGGCCCACCTCGTCCATGCGGGCATGGCTGGCCTGGATCGCAGCCTCCAGCCGGTCGCCCTCTGCCGCGACCACGGCGTCAAGCTCGGCCAAGTCCAGGCCCGCTCGCTCGGTCGCGCGGGCCAGATGGTCGCCCTGGTCCCATCCCTGCACCTCGCCGCTCCAGATCAGCTTGCTGACCTCGCAGATGAACGGGATGCCGCGGCCCCGCTCGACCGCCGCCTGACCCAGGTGGGTCAGCCGCCGGATGTAGGGCTGTTCCTTCGAAATCTCGCGCGTGCGCATGTCCATGACGATGGGATCGGGCCGCGGCGGGCCGAAGGTCATGCCGAGCATCTGGGCCGTCCGGAAACAGTCCCGGACCACGTACATCGGCCAGCGCGGATCCTGCCGTTCGAAGAACCCATCGACGCGGACCGCCAGCGGATAGACCGGTCGCACCTTGAGGTCGACGTCGTAGCGCGCCGCGATCTCGGCCATGCGCGGCGTGGCCAGGTAGGAATACGGGCTGCGGAATGACCAGAAGGCCTCGACTTCGAGCGTCATGGGTGCGGCTCCTCCGACCAGCTTGCTTTTTTGACTGCTTAGTTCATTAGTGACTACACAGTCAATTATGAGGCGGCCGTGGCCGAGCCCAGGATCGACAGGCGGAGGATACGGACGCGGGCGGCGCTGCTCCGCGCCGGCCAGGCGTTGTTCGCCGAGCGTTCGGTGGACGGGGTCAGCATCGACGACATCGTGGCCGCCGCCGACGTCGCCAAAGGCAGCTTCTACAATCACTTCCCTGACAAGGACGCGCTGGCCCGCGCGCTCGCCGATCAGGCCAGGCTCGGAGCCGAGGCGCTGGCCGCCCGCGTCGGCGCCGGCATCGAAGACCCTGCCGAGCGCGTGGCGCGCGCCGTCTGTGGCTTCGCGCGCCAGGCGCTGGAGAATCCGGAAAGCGCCAGGCTGGGCCAGCGGCTCTTCCACAGCGCGGCGATTCCCGACGCCCCGATGAACGCCGGCGTCCGCGCCGACATCCAGGCCGGGCTGGGGGCCGGCCGGTTCTCGGGCGTTTCCCTGGAAGCCGGCGTGCTGCTCGCCGTCGGCGTCGTGCAGATGGCGGTCGCCCGGATCGTCGAGCAGGGCGCCGCCGGCCATGCGGCCGCCCTCTCCGCCGACCTCGCCTTCGGCCTCCTCCTCGCCCTGGGCGTCGAAACCGCCACCGCCCGCGCCATCGCCACCCGCGCCGCGTCAGACCTTTTCACCGGGCCGCCGCCGCTCTGAGCGCCCGACAGGAGCCCGATCATGCTCGCCTTCACCCGCATCCTCGTCGGCCTCTACGGCCTGATCTTCGCCGCTCTCGGTTTTGGCTTCTGGGTCGCGCCAGAACGCGCCGCAGAGCGGTTCGCCGTCGAGCCGCTCGGCCTCGTGGGACTTTCGACCCTGCGCGGCGACTTCGGCGGCGTCTTCCTGGGCCTCGCCGTGCTGTGCATCGCGGGCGCCTGGTCGCGCCGGCGCGGCCTGTTGACCGCGGCGGCCATCGTTCTGGGCGCCATCATCCTCGGCCGGCTCCTTGGCGCAGTCTTGAGCGGCGGATCGGCGGGACTGATCCCAAACCTGCCCGTCGAGCTGGTGGGTTTCGCGGCTCTCGTGCTGTGCGCGCGCGCGCTGCCGCAAACCGGCGCGCCAAGCCGCCCGCTTCGCGCCCTCGCGATCGTTGCGGCCTCCGCCGCGGCGGTGCTGGGGCTCGGCGCCGTGGCCATGAACACCCCCGCAGTGCAGGATCGCCTGCTCGAACGCGCCGCGTCGGTAAACATCCGCCGGAACAACGTTGCGCTGGTGAACGGCGACGACGCCATGCGGGTGGCGCTGTGCGGCACCTCCGCCCCCCTGCCCAGTCCCAAGCGAGCCAAGGCGTGCGTCGCCGTCATGGCCGACGGCAAGATCTGGATCGTCGACACAGGCCCGGAGTCCACCAAGAACCTGATGCAGTGGGGCCTGCCGCTCGACCGCACGGCCGGCGTCCTGCTGACCCATTTCCACTCCGACCACATCGGCGACCTGGGCGAACTGAACCTGCAGACCTGGGTGCCCGGCCGCCCCGCCCCGCTGCCGGTCTATGGCGGCCCCGGCGTCGAGCAGGTCGTGGACGGCTTCAACCTCGCCTACGCGCAGGACCGCGGCTATCGCACCGCCCACCACACCGCCGCGTTGATGCCGCCGGCCACCTCGACCCTACGGGCCCGGCCGATCGCGATGCCTGCCACCGCGCCGAACCAGCCTCGCACCGTGGTGATCCATGACGACGGCAAGATGCGGATCACCGCCATCGAGACGAACCATGCCCCGGTCTCGCCCGCCTACGCGTATCGGTTCGATTTCCGTGGCCGCTCCCTGGTCGTCACTGGGGACACCACCACCTACGGCCCGCTGACGGTCGCCGCGCGCGGCGCCGACATCCTGATGTCGGAGGCCCTGAACCGGGAGATGGTGCGGGCGATGGAAGGGGCTGCGAAAGACGCCGGACGGCCCCGGATCTCGCACATCATGCACGACATCCAGAGCTACCATATCTCGCCCGCCGAGGCGGCGCGCACGGCGAACCAGGCGGGCGCGAAGCTGCTGGTGCTGTATCACCTGATCCCGGCGCCGGATAACGCGATCCTGGCATCCATATTCACCCGCGGCCTGGATGACGCGCGCAACGGCGACTGGGACTTGGCCGAGGACGGCAGCCTCTACACCCTGCCGGTGGGCTCGAAGGACATCCGGATCGGCCGCGTCCCTATGTAGCCCGCCTCAGGCGTCGCAGGGCCGCATGGTGTGGGCTACGTGGAACGAGCCCGAGTGCGACAAAACGATCCAGTCGCCGGAGTGCGCGACCACCGGCCCCTCCGGCGTGCGCACCTGAACCGCGGCCGCTTCGGCGACGGATTGCGCCTCCTCGCCCAGCCATTGCCAGAGGACGGCCCAGTTCTTCTGATCGTGCGCCGGCGGCACGCGCAAGGCGGCGCCATGGTCGAACGGGGGATGCAGGCGGATGACTCGCATGACCTTCGGAAACCACAACTCTCGAAGGCCCAGTTCGGCGGTGCTTCGGTCACCAAGACCTTAACCACGGTCATTCATCATAGGCGATCTGGTTGAACGCTGGTCGCCTGAGGGCTGAAAAGGCTTTTCAGCCCCAGGACAATGGCGCTTAGTCGCAACTTGGGCTTGCGAGTGAAGACGGGAACACTCGCACAATGGAGGTAATTGCTATGTCGGAGGTGTCGACCAAGGCGCCTGACCCCATGGACATCGCGCTCGGGGCCGCGGTGCGTATTCGTCGTCGGACGATCGGTATGTCGCAGGAGGCGCTCGCCGAACAATGCGGCGTCAGCTTCCAGCAGATCCAGAAATACGAGAATGGCGCGAACCGGATTTCGTTCTCGCGTTTGGTGCAGATCGCCCGCGCGCTGCGCTGCCGGGTGACCGACCTGATGGACGTCTTCGACGGCGCCGACAAGGAGACGGCCGACGATCTCGACCTGCTCGGCCGCATGCGGACGCCTGGCGCCCTGGAGTTGCTGTCGGCCTACGAACGGCTGCCGCCGGAAGTGCGCAGCTCGCTGGTCAACCTGCTGCGCAGCCTCACCGCGCAGCACGTCGCCAGCCAGGAAGCCGTGACCGCCTAGCGGTCCTCAGCCGCCGGCCGCGAGGGCCTTTTCCACGAGGGCGCGGGCTTCCGGTCCGGACCAGTCCGCCTCGCCTGCGACCCTCCCCACCTCGAGCCCATCGCGGCCGTAGACCACGGTCGTCGGCGCGCCGGGCGCGGCGGGGACCAACTTGAACGGCAGCTTCATCTCGCGGTCGTGGTAGAACTTGAGCGGCGCGTTCTGCGCGATGAACAGGCGCGCCTGATCGGCCGCGTCGACCGAGTCGATGCTGACCGCCACCACCTCGACCGGCTTGCCCTCGTAGGCCTTGGCCAGCTTGGCCAGAGTCGGCATCTCGATCTTGCAGGGCGCGCACCAGGTCGCCCAGATGTTCATGACCACGACCTTGCCCTTGAGGTCGGCGACCTTCATCGCCTTCCCGGTCTCGTCATAGAAGGCGTAGTCCGGCGGCGGCGTCGGTTGCGCGGGCGTGGTGAGCTTGCTCGCGAACGATGTCCCGGCCGCCTTGCCTGCGCTGGCCGGTGCAGGCGCAGAAGCCTGCGTCGGCGCCGTCTTGGTGGAAGCCTGGGCGATGATGTAGAGAACCGCGGCGACGCCCACGAGGGCGACGCCCCACAGGGCCCAGGTCAGGATCCCGCCCTTGGGCTTACCCTGCGCTTGCGGATCTTCGTTCATATGACCTCTTCCTCCGACTCGCCCGCTGGCCAGGCCCAATCGGGACAGGCCATGTGGGGCGGCAGGTTCTCCGAAAAGCCGGCCGACCTGATGCAGGCGATCAACGTCTCGATCGGCTTCGACCGCCGGCTCGCCGCCCAGGACCTGGCCGGCTCCCGCGCGCACGCCGCGATGTTGCAAAGCGTCGGCGTGATTTCAAGCGAGGACGCTACCGAAATCCTGCGTGGCCTCGCCGAGATCGAAGCCGAGATCGCCGCCGGGACCTTCCCGTACCGCGAGGAGTACGAGGACATCCACATGAACGTGGAGGCCCGGTTGCGCGAGCTGATCGGCCCCACCGCAGGGCGGCTGCACACCGCGCGCTCGCGCAACGATCAGGTGGCGCTCGACTTCCGCCTCTGGGTCCGCGATGCCTGCGACCGCACCGTCATCCAGCTGCGCGCGCTGCAGGCGGCGCTCGTGGCCCAGGCCGAGGCTCACGCCGACACCCTGATGCCCGGCTTCACGCACCTGCAGCCGGCCCAGCCCGTGACCTTCGGTCACCACCTGATGGCCTATGTCGAGATGTTCGGCCGCGACGCGGGACGTTTCGCCGACGCGCGCCGGCGGATGAACGAGAGTCCCCTCGGCGCGGCCGCCCTCGCCGGCTCGCCCTTTCCGATCGATCGGGAGATGACCGCCAAGGCGCTGGGCTTCGACCGGCCGACCGCCAATTCGCTGGACAGCGTCTCCGACCGCGACTTCGCCCTCGAGGCGCTGGCCGCCGCCAGCCTCTGCGGCGTGCACCTCTCGCGGCTTGCGGAAGAGATCGTCATTTGGACGACGCCCCAGTTCGGCTTCATCCGGCTGTCGGACGCCTTCACCACCGGCTCCTCCATCATGCCGCAGAAGAAGAACCCCGATGCGGCCGAGCTGGTGCGGGCCAAGGTGGGCCGGCTCCTGGGATCGTTCACTCAGCTGACCGTCGTCATGAAGGGCCTGCCGCTCGCCTATTCGAAGGATATGCAGGAGGACAAGGTCCCCACCTTCGAGGCCTTCGACGCTTTGGAGCTGAGCCTGAAGGCGATGGCCGGCATGGTCGCCGACCTGGAGCCGGTGGCGCCGCGGATGGCCGCGGCCGCCGGGGCCGGCTTCTCCACCGCCACCGATCTCGCCGACTGGCTGGTGCGCACGCTGGACATGCCGTTCCGTGACGCCCACCACGTGACCGGCGCGGCCGTGAAGCGCGCCGAACAGCTGGGCTGCGACCTCGCCGAGCTGCCGCTCGCCGAACTCCAGGCGCTGTCGCAGGGGATCGGGCCAGACGTCTACGGGGTGCTGACCCCCAGCGCATCGGCCGGCAGCCGCAAGAGTTATGGCGGGACCGCTCCTGATCAGGTGCGGGCCCAGATCAAGCGTTGGAAGGAAGCCCTGGCATGACCCGCACGGTGACGATCTGCGCCCTCGCCCTCGCCGCCGGCCTGGCGGGCTGCGGCAAGGTGGGCTCGCTCGAACGACCCGGCCCCCTGTTCGGCTCCGAGCGCAATACGACGAAGGACGCCGACAGCGCCCAGCGCCAGCAGGATCCGAGCCGCCCGGTCGACACGGTCGATCCGCGCGACCGGTCCACCGATCCGGCGCCGCCCCGCACCCTGCCGATCCCCGGCAGCGGCCAGAATCCGACCGCACCGGCGCCTCAGGGCGCCCTCCCCGACCCCTACGCCAATCCCCGCCGATGAACCATTTCGAGCTCCAGGGGGGCGAGCTCTGGTGTGAGGGCGTGCCTCTGGCCCGCATCGCCGAGGCGGTGGGCACGCCGGTCTATGTCTATTCCTCCGCCACCCTCGAGCGGCACTTCACCGTCCTGCGCGACGCCCTGGTCGGCGCGGGACTTAAGGACCCGCTGATCGCGTTCGCCGTGAAGGCCAACTCCAACGTCGCCGTGTTGCGCACCCTCGCGCGCCTGGGCGCCGGCGCCGACGTCGTGTCGGAGGGCGAGATCCGCCGCGCCCTGGCCGCCGGCGTACCACCCGAGCGCATTGTATTTTCGGGCGTGGGGAAGACGGACGCCGAGATCGCCTTCGCGGTCGAGACCGGTGTCGCCGAGATCAACGTCGAGTCCGAGCCCGAGCTTCACGCGGTCAACCGCGTGGCCCAGGGCCTGGGTAAGCGCGCCACCGTGGCGATCCGCGTCAATCCCGACGTCGAGGCCGGCGGCCACGCCAAGATCTCCACCGGCAAGGCCGAAAACAAGTTCGGCGTCAGCTTTTCCGAGGCCGAGCGCCTCTACGCCAACGCCGCCAACATGGCCGGCGTGCGGCCGGCGGGCGTAGCCTGCCACATCGGTAGCCAGATCACCGACCTGGCCCCCATGGAGGCCGCCTTCAGCAAGATGCGCGGCCTGGTCCAGCGCCTGAAGGCCGAGGGGCTGCCGGTCGAACGGCTCGACCTCGGCGGCGGCCTGGGCGTGCCCTATTTCAACCAGCCCGAACCGCCGGCCCCCGACGCCTACGCTGCGATGATCGCGCGGGCGACCGCGGGCCTCGACGTCCAGCTCGCCTTCGAGCCGGGCCGGATGATCGCCGCCAACGCGGGCGTGCTGGTGGCCCGGGTGAACCACGTCCACGAACGCCCCGAGGGTCGGCGCTTCCTGGTGCTGGACGCGGCGATGAACGACCTGCTGCGTCCGGCCATGTACGACGCCTACCACGACATCCGTCCGGTGAAGCCGCGGACTGGCGAGCCGGTGGTCTATGACGTCGTGGGTCCGGTCTGCGAGACCGGCGACACCTTCACGCGCGACCGCGCCCTGCCGCCTCTGGAGGCCGGCGACCTCATCGCCTTCATGAGCGCAGGGGCCTACGGCGCGGCGATGGCCAGCGAATACAATTCCCGCCTGCTGGTCCCGGAGGTGCTCGTGAAGGGCGACGCGTACGCCGTGGTGCGTCCGCGCCCGACCTACGAGGACATGCTCGAGCGCGAGCGGATGCCGGAATGGCTGTGATCGACCGGCGCAACCTGCTCGCGGCCGGCGCCGCGCTGGCCCTGCCGGCCCCCGCGCTCGCGCGCAGCCGGTGGGACAAGACCCGCCTCGACGCCTTCCGCGCCGAGGCGCGCGCGCTGGACGTGAAAGGCCTGGTCGTCCTGCACCAGGGCCGCACGCTCGTCTCGGATGGCGACGTTTCGGCCGCTGACCGTATCGCGTCGGTCCGGAAATCCTTCCTGTCGGCCCTCTACGGCATCGCGGTCCGCGACCGGAAGATCGACCTCGACCAGACCCTCGCCCAGGTGGGGATCAACGACTACCAGCCGCTGGACGCGGTCGAGCGCAGCGCCACGATCCGCCAGCTGCTGCAGGCCCGGTCGGGCGTCTTCATACCGTCTTCGGCGGAAACCCCGGCCATGAAGGCGGCGCGGCCTGCCCGTGGCAGCCACCCGCCGGGGACGTTCTGGTACTATAACAACTGGGACTTCAATGTGCTGGGCGAGGTCTACCAGCGCCTCACCGGCACGCCGCTGTTCACCGCATTCGAGCACCAGATCGCCCGGCCGCTGGGTTTCCAGGACTTCGATCCCCTTCTGCACGCCCGTTGGGGCTATGACTCCGACGCGCCGCGTTTCGCCGCCTACAACCTCTGGCTCTCCGCGCGCGACATGGCGAAATTCGGCCAGCTCTTCCTGCAGAGAGGCGATTGGCAGGGTCGCTCGCTGGTCCCCGCTGCGTGGGTCGCCGAGAGCACGCGGTCGATCTCCAGCACCGGCACGCCCGGCCTGATGTCCGGCTACGGCTACATGTGGTGGGTCGACGCCGACCCCGCCGCCAGCGGCCTGCCGCCGGGTAGCTACAGCGCCGCCGGCAACGGCGGCCGCTACATCACGGTGATGCCCGCGATCGACACGGTGGTCGCCATCCAGTCGCAAGAGCCGCCAGGCCGCCCGCAGGCGCGGCTCTATACGGAAAAGGGCGCGCTGGACCGCATTCTGAAGATTCTGGCCGCCGCCCACCAGGGCTAGCGCCCGACGGGATCAGTCCATCGCCCCGATGTAGGGAAGCCCGCGCATCGTGCCGGCCACGTCCAGGCCGTAGCCGACCAAGAACCGGCTGGGCGCTTCCCAGGCCACGAAGTCGGGCTCCATCGACCGCGGTGTGGGCCAAGGCTTGCGGGCGAACACCGCCGTCAGGACTTCGCTGGCGCCGGAGTCCTTCACCAGCCGCGCCGCCTCGGACAGCGACAGCCCCGTGTCGAAGACGTCGTCGACGACCAGCGCCTTGCGGCCGGCGATGGGCCGCTGCAGGTCCGCGCGCACCTCGCACCGACCGCTGGACTGCCGTTCGTCCTTGTACGACGCGAGCCACAGGGCGTCGAACCGCACCAGGCGGCCCCGCCGGGCCAGCGCCCGGGTCAGGTCCGCGGCGAACCAGATGCCGCCGGTGAGCAGGCAGACCATTACGGTCTCGTCGTCGATGCGCGGGGCGATCTCGGCCGCGATCGCTTCGACCCGGCGGGCCACCTCCTCCTCGGAGATCAGGATCGTCGGCGTCTCAGTGCTGCTCATGCGGCTTCAGGGCGTCCGGGCTGTCGGCGGGAAGGGGCTGAGCCTCCACGGGCGCGGGCCCGGCGGCGGGCGGCGGTGCTGGCGAAGGGGCCGCCGCCGTGGTCTTCGCGCCCGGATCGAACGCGACTTCGAGCTCGCGCGCCCCGGCGGGCGGATCGGGCAGCGACACGGCGAAATAGCGCTTGGCGCCCGGCGGCACTCGCCCGTTCAGCGGTTCGGCGACCAGGCTCGTCAGCGGCTTGCCGTGCTTGTCCAGCAGGCTGATCCGGATCGGCGGCGCCTGGGTCGGCTCATCGACCACCGAGCGCACCGCTCCCGTCACCGCCAGGACGGGCCGGCCGGCCTGGAAGGTCTCCTTCGAGGTCACGCCCTCAAGCACGAGGCCGATAGTGTTCACCGGCAGGCCGATGGCCGAGAACAATGGCGCTGCGCCGGGGATCACTCCCGCCACCTGCTGCCGCGCCAGGATCACGCCCGCCAACAGCAGCGCCACGCCCACGGCGACGCCTGCGGCAATGGCCGCCGCGAGCGGGGTCTTCGGACGCGCAGCCTTCCCCCCCGCTTTCGGGGGCGCAACGACGAAGTCCACTTGTTCGTCGGAGGGCGGCGCGGGCCCGCCCGGCCCCTCGACCAGCAGGTCGTCGTCAGGCGCCGCGGACTCGGGATCGCTCCGGTCCTGGAACGCGCGCCAGCGATGGCGGCAGCTGCTGCACCTCACCATCCGGCCGAGCCGCGGGATCCGCAGATCGTCCACGAAATATCTGGTGTCGCACTCTGGACAGGTCAGTATCATTCGGGCGAATCGGACGCTCCAGACCGCTCATTCCGAGGTCGCCGATTTCGGCCCACATGTCCAGAAACGCCCACGTCGCAGCCGAAGAGACCTCGGCCGACGAAATCCTCCGTTTCTCCGGCGTGTCCATGCGTTATGGGCGCGGCCCCGAGGTGCTGAGCGACGTCTCGCTCTCGCTGCCGCGCGGCTCGTTCCACTTCATCACCGGCCCCTCCGGCGCCGGCAAGAGCTCGCTCCTGAAGCTGATCTATCTCGCCGCACGCCCCTCCGCCGGGGCGATCCGCCTGTTCGGCGAAGACGTCGGCGCACTGCCCGCGTCGGCCCTGCCGCGCCTGCGCCGCCGCATCGGCGTGGTGTTTCAGGACCTGCTGCTGCTCGACCATCTGTCGGCCTTCGACAACACCGCCCTGCCGCTGCGCATCGCCGGCCACAAGCCCTCGGAGTACCGTAGCGACGTCGCCGAGCTGCTGGCCTGGGTGGGCCTCAAGTCCCGCATGCACGCCCTGCCGCCGACCCTGGCGGGCGGCGAGAAGCAGCGGCTGGCGATCGCCCGCGCCGTGGTCGGCCGGCCCGAAATCCTCCTGGCCGACGAGCCCACCGGCAACGTCGACCACGAGATGGCGCTGCGCATCTATCGCCTGTTCGTCGAGCTGAACCGGCTCGGCACGACCGTCATCATCGCCACCCACGACCAGGACCTGGTGGCCCGCTCGGCGCGGCCCGTGCTGCACCTCGAGAAGGGCCGGCTGCGTCCGCTGCCGCCACAGGGTCCCGCCGCATGAGCGAGGCGTTCGATCCCCAGCGCTGGCGCCCGGCGCCGTTCCTGCCGCAGGAGGACGCGCGCGATCCGGCGCTGCTGTTCGTCGTCGCGGTGCTCTGCTTCCTGGCCTGCCTGACCGCCCTTGGGGTCATCGCGTCCACCCGCGCGGCGCATGGCTGGAGCCGCCAGCTCACCGCAGAGGCCACCGTCATCGTCCGCGCCCGCGGCGGCGAGACGCCCGACGCCGCCGCCGCCCGAGCCGCCGAGGCGCTGGCCGGGGTTCCAGGGGTCACCGAGGCCCGGGCGCTGGAGAAGGAAAAGGCCTACGCCCTGATCGAACCCTGGATCGGCGATGTGGCCGACCTGGACGACCTGCCGGTCCCGCGCCTGGTGGCCGTGGGCCTGGATGGGCGCAAGCCGGCCACGGCCGCCGCCCTCGGCCGTGCGCTGAAGGCCCAGGGCCTGGACGCGGTCGTCGACGACCACAGCGTCTGGATCAAGGACATCCGCGGCGCCGCCGGCGTGGTCCGCTGGACCGCATCGGCCATCCTGCTGCTGATCGCCGGGGCGGCGGCGGCGGTCGTCGCCTTCGCCACGCGCGCCGGGATCGCAGCGCGCAAGGACGTGGTCGAGGTGCTGCACCTCACGGGGGCAGAAGACGGCCAGATCTCCAATCTCTTCGAGCTGCGTTTCGCCGGCATCGCCGCCGTGGCCGGGGCGGCCGGGGCGGCGGCGGCCGGCCTGCTGGGCGTCGCGCTGCGAGTGATCGGCGGGGGCGAGGGGATCACGCCCGCCCTCCCCATCGCCTGGGTCGACCTGCTGGCCGTGCTGCCCTGCCCGGTGCTCGCCGCCCTCGTGGCCGCGGTCGCCGCGCGCCTGACCGCCCGGCGGCTGATACAACGGCTCTGATGAAGTCGGTCGCCGCCTTCCTGGTCCTGGCGTTGATCTGGTTCTCGGGCCTGATGGCCTTCGCCGCCCGCGTCCAGCACTCCACGCCCCCACGCGCGCCCCAGCCTGCGCAGGGGATCGTCGCCCTCACCGGCGCGAACTCCAACGCCCGGCTCTCGGCCGCCATGGGCCTGCTGGAGGACGGCTATGGCCGGCGCATGCTGGTCTCCGGCGTCGACCGCAAGGCCACGCGCGAGGATGTGCGACATGTCAGCCGCGCGGTGCGCCGCCTTTACGACTGCTGTGTCGACCTGGGGTTCACGGCCGCCGACACCGTGGGTAACGCCCGCGAGACGCTCGCCTGGGCCCAGGCCATGCGCTACCGCTCGCTGATCATCGTCACCGCCGACTACCATATGCCCCGCGCCATGCTCGAGCTGAACGCCGTGCTGCGCGACTCCGGGATCACCGCCCAGTCCTACGCCGTGCCCACTCGGGCGCTGAAGCGTCGCGACTGGTGGCGCGAGCCGGCGGCCGCCCGGTTGATGGTGGTCGAGTATTGCAAGTATCTGGCGATCCTCGGCCGCGAGGCGGTGCTGGGCCTCGGCCCCCGCGAGGCTCCGTCGGCGCAACAGAAGGCCCCCCAGACTTGAAGGCCCAATCGTGATCGCCCTGCGCTCCTTCGCCTATGTGACGCTGTTCTACCTGTGGACCGCCGTCGTCGCGGTCGGGTGCACGCCGCTGCTCTTCGGGCCGACGCGCTGGGTCCACGGCATGTTCCACGTCTGGGGACGCGGGGTCACCGGCATGCTGGCCATCTGCGGCATCAAGGTCGAGGTGCGCGGCCGCGAATTCATCCCCACCGGCGCAGCGCTCGTCGCACCCAAGCACCAGTGCATGCTGGACGTCTTCGCCCAGTTCACCTGGCTGCCCGCCTCGGTGTTCGTGATGAAGAAGGAGCTGGCCTGGATCCCCTGGTTCGCCTGGTACGCGCGCAAGGCCGGGGGCATCGTCATCGACCGCGAGGGCCAGGCCAAGACCATGCGGCAGGTGATCCGCGAGGGGACCGAGCGCTTCAAGCAGGGCCGGCAGGTGGTGATCTTCCCGGAGGGCACCCGCAAGGCTCCAGGCGCGCCGCCCGACTACAAGCCCGGCATCGCCGCGCTCTATCGGGAGCTGAACGTGCCGGTGTACCCGGTGGCCACCAACGCTGGCGTCCACTGGCCCGCGCACGGCTTCATCCGCCATCCGGGAACGATCGTCTTCGAATACCTCGAGCCGATCCCGCCGGGCCTGAAGCGGGCCGAGTTCATGCGCATTCTCGAAGAGCGGATCGAGACGAAGTCGACCGAGCTGCTGTCGCTCTAGCCGGCCAGCTCCCGGGCCTCGACCATCGCCAGAAGACGCTCCATCGCGCCGTCGCGCACCCGCATCTCGCGCAGGTGCTCCACGAGGTCGCGCAGGTAGTCGACGTTTCGCCCCGAGAGGCCCGTGGCGCCTGCGATCAGCTCGGCCTGCCGCTCGAGGCTCAGCGCCCCCGCCCATTGCGGGTGGCGCACGTCGGACAGGAAGCACAGGGCCTCCTCGCGCCGCCCGTCGTCCAGCCGCACGTGCCGGCGGGCCTCGATGTAGGTCTCGGTGGGCTGCTCGCGCTCCATCAGGTAGGCGTAGGTCTCCGGCCAGTGGGCTTCGTCCACCCGGTAGGCCGCGCCGCGACAGGCGCCGCCGGGCGCCAGGCCCAGCACCAGTCCGGGCCGATCGTAGGTGCCGCGATGGTGGACCGAATAGATGCAGAAGGCCCGCCGCCGGCCGTGTAAGGTGGCGCCGCGCCGCTCGATGAACGGGAAGCCCGGCCGCCACATCAGCGAACCATAGCCGAACACCCACCGTTCCGACGCCATCCCGCCCCTCGAAACCACGCTGCAGATGTCTGTGCCCGATCCGACCGCGCCCCGTAAAGCCAGCCGCCGCCCGATCTATGTCGCCTTTGGGCTCGCCGCCCTCTTCGTGTTCGCGCTCAGCCTCGGCTGGCTCTGGCTTCGCGGTCAGGTCGACACCCGGTTCGACGCCGGCGTCCAGCGCCTTCGTGAGGCCGGCTACGAGGTGACCTGGCGCGAGCGCAAGCTCAATGGCTACCCGTTCCGACTGAACCTGACGCTTGCCGACGCGCGGATCCGCGACCGGTCCGGCTGGGCGCTGGAGGCCCCCGTCCTGGAAGCGCAGGCCTTTGTCCATGCGCCGACGAGTTGGCTCATCGCCGCGCCACAGGGGCTGACCTTCATCCGCCCGGTAGGCGGGCCAGTGCGGGTGGACGGCAAGCTGATCCGCGCCAGCCTCACGCACCTTACCAACACCCCGCCAAACGTCTCCTTCGAGGGCGTCGACCTGCGGTTCGCCCCGGGTGCGGGCGCCCAGCCCTTCGGCCTGTCCTCGGCCGAACGGGTCGAGTTCCACCTGCGCCAGGCCCCGAGCGAGGTGGGCGACGAGGCGGGGGTGTGGCTGAGCGTCAAGTCAGGCAAGGCCCAGCTCTCCGGGCTGCTCGGCCGGGTGGCCGGGGAAAAGCCGATCTCGATCGAGTGGGACGGACGGATGACGAAGATCAGCGCCTTCCGCGGACGCGACTGGCCTGATGCCGTCCGCAACTGGGTCGCCGCCGGCGGCAAGATGCGGGTCCAGCGCGCGGGCCTTACCGCCGGCGACGCCTTGCTGGGCGCCAACTCCGGCCTCCTGGGAGTCGGATCGGACGGACGCCTGACGGGAGTCATCGACCTTTCGCTCCGCCAGGCGCCCCGCGCCCTCGGCGCGATCGGAGCCACCGGCGCGATACCGGCCGATCGCGCGGCCGCCGCGGCCGCCGTCGCGACGGCGCGACAGACCGGCGACCTCGCCCGCGTGAACCTAAACTTCGAGGCCGGCCAGACGACGCTCGGCCCAGTGGCCATCGCGCCGGCGCCCAAGGTCTACGATCTCCGATAGGCGCCGTGGGGGAAGCGGCGCCATTGTGGAGGCATGGCCTCGCTCTACGACCGCTTCATCCTGCCCCGGTTGCTCAAGTGCGCCTGCTCGTCGCCACCGATGATGAAGCAGCGCGCCAAGATCGTGCCCAAGGCCGAGGGCCGGGTGCTGGAACTGGGCATCGGCATGGGCCTGAACCTCGCCCTCTATGACGCCGACAAGGTCAGCAGCGTCACGGGTGTCGATCCGGCGGCCGAACTGCGCGCGGTCGCCGAGGCCGCGCCGCACGATCCGCGCCTGTCGGTGAAGGTGGAGGACGGCACGGCCGAGGCGCTGCCGTTCGAGAACGGATCGTTCGACTGCGTGGTCTGCACCTTCACCCTGTGCTCGGTGCACACGCCCACCGCGGCGCTGGCCGAGGCGCGGCGGGTGCTGAAGCCTGGGGGGCGCTTCCTCTACTGCGAGCACGGCCTCGCCCCGGACGCCGACATCGCCAAATGGCAGCGGCGCATAGAACCGGTGTGGAAACGGATCGCCGGCGGCTGCCACCTGACCCGGCCGATCACCTCCGCCATCGAGGCGGCGGGGTTCAAGGTCACCCGGCACGACAGCATGTACGTGCCCAACACGCCGCGGATCGCGGGTTGGAACGAGTGGGGCGAAGCGACGCCCTGAACGGCGGCTAGTTCGCCTGACCGTGGACCGGCAGGGCGAAGGCGCGGAAGCGGCTCGGCAGGCGCATGGCCGCTCGGGTGGCGTCCCTGACGCTAGAGAACCGCTGCGCGAGATCGGAAACCTCGGTCCACGCGACCGGCGCCACGTCGGCGAGATACTCCAGCCCGTTGATGTTGGTGCGGGCCACCACGATCGAAGACGCCATTGGCCTGGCTCCCCTGCTGTCACGCTCTGGGCCGGTGTGCCGATGTGGCTCACCTAACGCGTTACGCAACAAGGCGCGTGCCAGATGCGCCCCCGCCTCGTCGCAACCCTCCCGCGCACCGCGGTCGGCGAACATTGAAGCGGCACATGTTACCTCTCAGGTATCAAGTGACGGCAAAACTGTTGCTCAATCGACACAATTTGTTGGAACGCGTTTGCGCAACGACGCCTAAAGCTTGAGCAGGTCGCCAAGCCTCACTAGGTCCCGCGCCCTTCGTTAGTTCTGGAAATGAAAATGAATAAGAACCTCTTCGCCGCGGCGGCCGTCGTGGCGTTCCTCGGGTCGGCTGTGGCCGCCAACGCGCAAACCATCGGCCACATCGGCGCCAACTACGGCCGCACCGACGTCGACGCCGCGGGCCTCGACGCCGACATCGACAGCTGGCAGGTCGAAGGCGCCGTGCGCTTCGACGCGGGCTCGCTGGGCGCGCAGATCGACGGCGCCATCTCCGACGCCGAAGACTCTCAGACGACGTTCGGCGTCACCGGCCACCTGAACACCAAGGCCGGCTCGGGCCTCGTCGGCGGCTTCGCCGGGGTGGAAACCTCTGACGACGTCACCTTCTGGGGCCTCGGCGTGGAAGGCCAGGTCGCCCTGGCGCCGACCACCACCCTGTACGGCCAGGCCGGCTACGGCACGTCGGACGACCTCGGCGACGCCGACTTCTGGGCCGTCCGCGGCGAGGTCCGTCACTTCGTGACCGACAACTTCCGCCTGCAAGGCTCGCTGGGCTACAACCGGATCGACGTGCGTGGCGGCGACGCCGACGCCTGGAACGCCGGCGTGGAAGCCGAGTACCAGTTCAAGGACACCCCGTTCAGCGTGGTGGCCGGCTACGACCACTTCGACGTCAACGACTTCGACATCAACGCCGACACCTTCCGCGTCGGCGTCCGCTACACCTTCGGCGGCACGCTGAAGGACCGCAACGACTCGGGCGCCTCGCTGGGCTCGGTCAGCAAGCTGTTCGGCGCCGGCCTGACCCGCTAACCGCGGCTGTCGGCACCGACTACGAGCGCCCCCGGACCCCACTCCGGGGGCGTTTTCGTATCCGCACGTTCGGCGAATCTGCGATTCTGCGCCGCCATGAAGGGGAGGCGCCTGATGGCCACGGTGGAATACACGGTCGATTTCCTGGACGATGTCTGGAAGGTCGGGCTGAACGGCAAGCACTTCGGCCCGTATTCCAGTCTCGACACCGCTGTCGCCGCGGCGACCGGCGCTGCGCGCAAGGCCGAAGCCCAGGGCTACGAGGTCATCGTCAGGATCAACACGCCGCCCGAGGACAACGCGTCCGCGGCCTAGGACCGCGCCTGGGCGCCTATAGGTCAGGCCGATCCGGGAGGGGGAAATTCGCGCGGCGACGCCCTGGTGGCGGGGGGCGGGCTCGAACCGCCGACCTGTGGGTTATGAATCCACCGCTCTAACCAGCTGAGCTACCCAGCCAAGCCAGGGCGCTCGCCGCGCGAGGCGCGGTTTATAGGGGCAGAGACGCTCGGCTTCAAGCGCTTGGGCGAAGCGTCGCAACCCGCTAGGTTCACAGACGCAATGAGCGTGCTGCACCTCTTGGGAACCGCCGGCGAAGGCGGGGCGGAGACCTACTTCGTCAATCTCGTGGAAGCGCTGGCTCGCGCGGGCGTACCGCAGGCCGCCGCGATCCGGGGCAACCCCATGCGCGAATCACGACTGCGGGCGGCCGGGGTCCCTTCGAAGGTGCTCCGCTTCGGCGGCCCCATCGACTTCCTGACCCGCCCCGCCGTCGCCGGCTTCGCCGCCTTGAACCGCACCCGGGTCGCGCTGGCCTGGATGAATCGCGCCGCCCGACACACGCCGCGCGGCCCCTGGGCGAGGATCGGCCGCCTCGGCGGCTACTACAGCCTGAAATACTACAAGGGCTTCGACCATCTGGTGGCCAACACCGAGGACATCGCCGAGTGGGTGGTGAACCAGGGCTGGCCGGCCGGCCGGATCACCTGCATCCCGAACTTCGCGGCCGCCCCGCCGCAGGCCGAACCGGTGGACCGCGCCAGCCTGCAGACGCCCACCAACGTCCCCCTGCTGCTCGCCATGGGCCGCCTGCACGAGAACAAGGCGCATGACGTGGCGCTCCAGGCGCTCGCGGAGATCCCCGACGCCTATCTCTGGATCGCGGGCGCCGGGCCACTGGAGGCCAAGCTGAAGCTCATGGCGGAGGCGCTCGGCGTGTCGCCGCGGGTTCGCTTCCTCGGCTGGCGCACCGACGCGTCGGCGCTCTATCGGGCCGCGGACGTGTGTGTCTTCCCGTCGCGCTTCGAACCCCTGGGCAATGTGGTCATCCAGAGCTGGGCCCACGGCCTGCCCGTGGTCGCCGCCGCCAGCCAGGGACCGAAGGGCCTGATCCAGGACGGACGCGACGGCCTGCTCGTGCCGGTGGACGATCCGGCCGCCCTGGCCGCCGCCGCCCGGCAATTGCTCGCCGACCCGGCCTTGCGCGCCCAGCTGGCCGCTGCGGGCGCCCGCCGGGTGGAGGCCGAGTTCTCAGAGGCCGCCGTCGTCGCCCAGTGGAAGACCCTGTTCGCCGACTACGGGGAAAGCTGATGTGCGGCATCGCCGGCCAGCTCGGGGGCGAGGACGCCGCCGCCGAGCCGATGATCCGCGCCCTTGCCCATCGCGGACCTGACGGCGTTCGGGTGGAGTCCCTTGCCGGCGCGGCCTTCGCCCACGCCCGGCTCTCGATCATCGACCTGGAGGGCGGCTGGCAGCCCCTGCACGCGGCCGGCGGCACGGTCATCGGCAACGGCGAGATCTACAATTACGTCGAACTGGCCCGGAACCATGGGCTGGAGCGCGAGCTCTCGACAGGCTCCGACTTCGAGCCCCTGCTTCACCTCTATGCGCGCGAGGGCGAGGCGGCTTTCACCCGGCTGCGCGGCATGTACGCCTTCTGCCTGGTCGGCGGCGACGGCCGGGCCTGGCTCGCCCGCGACCCGTTCGGCATCAAGCCACTCTACATCATGGAGCACGCCGGCGGCCTGGCCTTCGCCTCCGAGCCCCGCGCTTTCTTCGCAGCCGGCCTGATGCAGAAGGTGCTGGACGAGACCGCCGCGCGCGAACTGCTCGACCTCAACTACATCGTCGGCGAACGGTCGATCCTCCAAGGCCTGCGCCGCCTCGCGCCCGGCGAGGTGGTGGAGGTGCGCGACGGCCGGATCGTCAGCTCCCACCGACGGGCGGCCCTGCCGCGCAAGCCGGTTCCGGCTCCAGCCGATGAGCGCCAGCTCCTCGACCGACTCGACGCCGTGCTCGAGGACAGCGTCCGGGTCCACCAGCGTTCGGACGTTCCCTACGGCCTGTTCCTCTCCGGCGGAATCGACAGCGCCGCCATCGCCACCCTCATGGCCCGGCTGAACGAACGGCCGGTCACCGCCTTCACCTGCGGCTTCGACGCCCCCGGCGCCGCCGACGAGCGCGCTCAGGCCGAGGCGGTCGCCCGGGCCCTGGACCTCGACTGGCGCGAGACCACCTTCGGCGAGGCGGACTTCTGGCGGATCCTCCCCGAGGTCGCCTGGGCGCTGGACGACCCGACCGCGGACTACGCCACCCTGCCGACCTACAGGCTCGCGGAAGCGGCGAAGGACACCCTCACCGTCGTCCTGACCGGCGAAGGCGGCGATGAACTGTTCGGCGGATATGGCCGCTATCGCAGAGCCCTGCGCCCGAAGCTGTTCGGCGGGCGGCCCGCCGAACCACGCGGCGCGGGCCCCGAGGCCCTGGCCGCCTGGCGCGAGGCTGCACGACCGCCCGGGGGCCTTTCGCCGCTGCAGGAGGCCCAGTGGGCCGACGTCGTCACCTGGCTGCCGAACGACCTGCTCCTGAAGCTCGACCGCTGCCTGATGGCCCACGGCCTGGAGGGGCGCACGCCTTTCCTCGATCCTGAGGTCGCCGCCTTCGCATGGGGCCTGCCCGACCGGTTCAAGGTGCGCGGCGGCTACGGGAAGTGGATCCTGCGCAAGTGGCTGGAGCGCGCCTGTCCCGCCGCCGTGCCCTGGGCCAAGAAGCAGGGCTTCACCGTGCCCGTCGAGGCCTGGATCGCTCCGCGCGCGGGCGACCTCGCTCGCCGGATCGGCGATGTCGAGGCGGTTCGCCGGCTCGCGCCCGACGCGGCCGCCGTCATGCGCGAAGGTCCGGCCGGGAGACGCTGGCCCCTCTTGTTTTTCGCGATCTGGGCACGAACTCACCTCGAGGGCGCGTCCGCGCCCGACGCCCTCGAATCCTTGCTGGGAGCCCCTGCCTGATGACCGCTAAGACCGTGACGCTCGCCGCCTCGGCCGCCCTGATCCTCGCCGCATGTGGCGGGCAGCCGGGGAACGCCCAACCCAAGGCTCCCGCCGCGCCTGTCGAGACCCGGCCGCCCCAGGGCAAGGACCAGCAGCCGGCCTTCCCCGGCCAGACGCGCGCGCCGGAGGTGAAGGCGAACGTCGCCTATGAGGTCACGGACCACGTCACCGGACTCGTCCGTCCGTGGGGCCTCGCCTTCACGCCCGACGGCGGGCTGCTCATCACCGAGCGCCCCGGCCGCCTGCGCCTGTTCAAGGACGGCCAGCTTTCCGAACCGGTCGCCGGCCTGCCCGCCGTCGACGCCCGCGACCAGGGCGGCCTCCTCGGCCTCGCCATCGATCCGAAATTCGCCCAGAACGGCCTTGTCTACTTCGCCTACGCCGAGCCGCCGAAGGACGGCATGAACCAGGCCGCCGTCGCCCGGGGCAAGCTCGTCACCACGGGTGGCGCCCCGCGGCTGGAAGACGTGCAGGTGATCTGGCGCCAGACCCCGTCCCTGCCCTCGACCAAGCACTACGGCGGCCGGCTGGTCTTCGCCCGCGACGGGACGCTCTTCATCACCGGCGGCGAACGCTCGATCACCGAGGGCCGCATGCAGGCCCAGCGGATGGACGGCACGCTGGGCAAGGTGGTGCGGATCAACGCCGACGGCTCGATCCCGAAGGACAATCCCTTCCTCGGCAAGTCCGGCGTGAAGCCCGAGATCTATTCCATCGGCCATCGCAACATCCTGGGCGCCGCCCTGCACCCGAAGACCGGCGAGCTCTGGGAAGTCGAGCACGGCACGCGCGGCGGCGACGAGCTCAACATCATCCGCAAGGGCCGCGACTACGGCTGGCCCACAATCGCCTACGGCATCGAATACGCCGGCGGCCCGATCACCGGGGGCATCACCCAGAAGGCGGGCATGGAACAGCCCATCTACTACTGGGACCCGGTGATCGCGCCCGGAGGCATGGCCTTCTACGAGCACGCTGCCGCGCCTGCTTGGAAGGGCAGCCTGTTCGTGACCGGTCTTGGCCCCAAGTACCTCGGTCGCCTGACGCTGAAGGGCGACAAGGTGGTCGGCGAGGAACGGATCCTCACAGAGGTCGGCGAGCGCCTCCGCGACGTGGTCGTCGGCCCCGACGGCGCCCTCTACGTCGCCACCGACAACGAGAAGGGCCGCGTGCTTCGGGTCGCGCCGAAGCGCTGAGGCGTCAGACGGGCGCCGGCGTCCGGCCGTACCGGGCGCCGAGCTCGGTCATCACCGCCTCGAACTCGTCGATCGTCTCGCGGAGGATCTGGGCGACCGGCTTCACGCTCTCGATCCGCCCCGCCACCTGGCCGGTCAGCGGGATCGCCGCCTCCAGGTCGCCGCCGAAGTAGAGGTCGAGGATGTTCGCCATTTCGCCCATGATGTTCGGCGGCGGCTCCAGCTCCAGCCGCGTGGTCCGCTCGGTGCGCAGCGCCCGCAGCGCCGGACCGGGTCCCTGCCGGTTGAGGAAGACCGTGTCGGTCTCCTTGGCCGCGACGATGGCGTCCTTCCAGTTCTGGTGAACCGGGCTCTCGGCGGCCGACACCATCCGCGTGCCCATCTGCACCGCCTCGGCGCCGAGGGCGAAGGCGGCGGCCATGCTGCGGCCGTCGGTGATCCCGCCGGCGGCGATGATCGGCACGCCCGTCTTCGAGGCGACCAGCGGCAGCAACACCATGGTCGAGACGTCGCGGCTGTTCTTGAAGCCACCGCCCTCGCCGCCTTCCACCACCAGGCCGTCCACGCCGGCCTCGATCGCCTTCAGCGCCGCCGACAACGACGGCACCACGTGGAACACGGTCAATCCCCGCCCCTTCAGAGCCTCGCAGTAGCGGTTGGGGTCCCCCGCCGATGTGGTGACGAACCGCACGCCCTGGTCGGCCACGAAGCTCACGATGTCAGGATCGCGGACGAAGGCCTGGGCGACGTTGATCCCCCACGGCTTGTCCGTGAGGGTCTTCATCTTCTTCACCTCTTCGCGCACCTCGTCGAGCCGTCCCGAAGACGTCTCGATGATCCCGAGGCCGCCGGCGTTCGACACGGCGCTGGCGAGCTGCGAGCGTGCGATCCAGCCCATCGGCGCCTGCACGATTGGGTACTGCACGCCCAGCAGGTCGGTGATGCGGTTCTTCATGTCGTCCTCCCCATTTTGGAGCGGACTATCGCCCGGGGAAGGCGGAATTCAAACAATCGTTTAGGGCCCCAGCCGCTTCGCGACCTCTTCTCCGATCGCCAGCGACGAAGTCAGGCCCGGGCTTTCGATGCCGAACAGCGCGACGAGGCCGGGCAGGCCGTGGAGGTCCGCCCCGTCCAGCCGGAAGTCCGGCTGCGGCTCGCCGGGCCCGTGAATCTTCGGCCGGATGCCGGCGTAGTCGGGGGTGAGGGCGCCGTCGGGCAGGCCCGGCCAGAACTTGCGGATGTAGGCGTAGAAGCCCGCCGCGGCCGAGGGATCCACGCTGTAGTCCAAGGTGTCCACATAGGTCAGGTCCGGCCCGAACACCGCCTGCCCGCCCAGGTCGCGGCGGTAGTGGGTGCCGAGCGCCCCGGGGATCGGCGGCGGGTAGATCAGCCGTCGGAACGGCGCCTTGCCGGCAAGGCGGAAGTACATCCCCTTGCCGTAGTGGCCCTCGGGAATCTGCCCTGCGGGGAAGCCCTCGATCAGGCCCGCCACGTGCTGGGCGCTCAGCCCCGGCGCCGTGACCAGCAGCCGGCACGTCAGGGTCGTGGGCTCAGGCCCGCCCGCGCGCACCGAGAAGCCGCCGCCCTTGAGTGGCGTCGCGCCCTCGAACGGCGTGGACAGCACCACCGCCCCGCCGGCCGCCTCGATCTCGCCCTGCAGGGCCAGCATGTAGGCGTGGCTCTCGAACACCCCGCTCTGCGGCGACAGCAGGGCCCCGGCGCACGACAGCTCGGGCTCCAGCGCCAGGGCCTGGGCGCGGGTCAGCCGCTCCATGCCCTCGACGTCGTTGGTCAGGGCCTGGTCCAGAATGGCGTCCAGCCGCGGCAGGTCGGCCTCGGTCTCGGCCACCACCAGCTTGCCGCAGCGGTCGTACTCCACGTGGTGGGCGTCGCAGAAGGCGTACAGCATCCGCCGCCCCTCTACGCACAGCCGGGCTTTCAGGGAGCCAGTCGGATAGTAGAGCCCGCCGTGGATGACCTCGGAATTGCGCGAGGAGACGCCCTGGCCGATGGCGGAGTCCTGCTCCAGCACGGCCACCACCAGCCCGCGGCGTGACAGGGCATAGCCGCAGGCTAGGCCCACCGCGCCCGCGCCCACCACCACCGCATCGAAATCGAACTCGGCCATGCCCCTCCGTAACCCGACGTCCGGCGCGTCGCCTACGGGGTTTCTCTACGCTCCGAGGAAATGCAGCCGCACCGTCTCGCGGAACATCATCGTCTGGCGGCTGATGGCGCCGGAATCCTCCAGCGCCCGGGCGATGGTCATGCCGCCGTAGGTGAAGGCGAGGATCGCGTCGGCGAGGTCCTCCAGGCTGGCCTTGCCCTTGGGCGGATACACGGCGGCGATCTCCTTCAGCCACGACAGGAACAGGTTCCGCCAGCCCACCACGTTGTCGATGACCAGCTGGCGTGTCGCCCGGTCCCAGGACTGGTCCTGGAACGTCACCGTGGCGACCATGCAGCCAGGATGCCCGACCGTCTGCCGCTCCATCTCTTCGGCATAGAACTTCAGGAACACCAGGAAGCTGTGCAGCGGGTCGTCCGAAAGCTCGCGCGCCCGGGCCGACATCTCGTCCAGGAACTGCGCGTTGCGGCTGGTGTAGTTCTCGATGAGTTGCCTGGCGAGGTCGCTCTTGTCCTTGAAATGATAGAAGAACCCGCTTTTCGTGATGCCGGCGGCCTCGACCAGCTCCTCGATGGAGGTGGAGGCGAAGCCCTTGCGGATGACGCTTTCGTAGGTGAGCTCCAGCAGGCGCTCGCGTGTGCGCTCGCCTTTTGAGCGCGGCTCGCACTGCACCGCCGGTGCAGTTTTCTCCGGACTCCGGGAAGCCATCGTCGCTTCGCCCCGCTTCACTTTCGCACCAAGCTGTTCAAACTACGCTGGAAATCTGCAGATCCGCGAACCGACCGCCAGACCGCTAGAGGCGGGGCTCTGAAGCCCGTACCCCTCGCCGTCCCCAAACTGAGGAGAACGAGATGGTCAAGGACGACCACGGCCTGGAGTTGACGGGCGCGAGCGCCACAGCCGCCGGACTATACCAGAACGCGCTGGAAGCCTTCTATTGCTACGCGGGCGACGGCTTCGGCGCGGTGCAGGCCGCCATCGAGGACAGCCCGCGGTTCGTGATGGCGCACATTCTCAAGGCCTGGATGACTCTGGTCGGCGCCGACGTCCCAACGGCGGCCATCGGCGCCCAGGCCTTCGAGACCGCCCGCAACCTCCCCGCCAATGCGCGCGAGCAGGGGCACCTTGCGGCCATCGCCGCGCTCATGGCGGGCGGGATCGGCCGCACCGGGCGGATCCTCGAAGACGTCTCCATCGAGCACCCCCACGACATCGTCGCGCTGCAGGTGGGGCAGACCATGGATTTCCTGCGGGGCGACGCGCGGATGAAGCGTGACCGTATCGGACGGGCGCTGCCGGCCTGGACGCGCGGCATGCCGGGCTGGCACGCGATCCTCGGCCTGCACGCCTTCGGCCTGGAAGAGACCGGCCACTACGAGCGCGCCGAGGACGCCGGCCGAGAGGCGATCTCGCTTCAACCGCGCAACAACTGGGCCCAGCACAGCGTGGCTCACGTGATGATCATGCAGGGCCGCCACGCCGAGGGTGTGCGGTGGATGCGGGAGGAGAACGCCGCTTGGCAGCCCGAGGCGACCCTGGGCGTGCACAACTGGTGGCACACCGCCCTCTTCCACATGGGGCTCGGCGAACTGGACGAGGTGCTTAAGCTCTACGACGGCCCGATCTATGGCGAGCCGACTGCTTTCGGCTTCAACATGGCCGACGCCGCCGCCCTGTTGTGGCGGCTGGAACTGCTGGGCGTCGACGTCGGCGGGCGCTGGGCCATTCTTGCGGACCAGTTCGCCAGCGAGCCCGCGGGCCAAAACGCCTTTGTCGATACGCACGCCATGATGGCCTACGTCGGCGCAGGCCGCATGGCGGAGCAGGCGACGCTGGTGGCCGCGCAGGAGGCGGCGGTCGAGCGGGCGGGCGATAACGCCGAGTTCGTGCGCGACGTCGGCCGCTACACCATCCCGGCGATCCAGGCGTTCGGCGCAGGCGACCATGCCCGCGCCATCGAGCTCCTGCGCGAGGTCCGCAACCGGGCCGGCCGGTTCGGCGGCAGCCACGCCCAGCGGGACATCCTGGACCTGACGCTCATCGCGGCGGCCCGGCGCGCCGGCGAGAGCGCACTGGAACGCGCCCTTCTTGCCGAGCGGGAGGCGGCGATGCCGCTGGCGCGCGAGGCGATCCGCGCTCTGGCGGCCTGAACCCGCACGAGCGGGCCTGCCGGTTGTCGGGCGGCCCCAAGGCCCTTAGCCTCCGGCGAAAGACCGGGAGGGGAATTCATGCGTAAGGTGTTTTGTCTCGTCGCTGCGGCGGCGTGCCTCGTCGCGGGCGGCGCGCAGGCGCAGGTCCCGCTCAAGCCGGGCACGCCCTCGATCCTGGTCTGGAGCCCGCAGCAGCAGAGCGACTGGTACCGTGACATCGAGGATGTCTACCAGGTCGCGACCGTGAAGCGCGGCGACAAGGTGCACCCGCTGCCCATGGCCAACCGTCAGATCGAGGTGACGTTCGACTACGAGGGCAAGCGTTGGACGCTCGACGACTACATGAAGGCCTACAACGTCTCGGGCGTGCTGGTGCTGAAGGACGGCAAGGTCGTGCTCGAGCGGTACGGCATGGGCCGCAAGCCGGACGACCGCTGGACCTCGTTCTCGGTGGCCAAGTCGGTGACCGCCACCCTGGTCGGGGCGGCGATCCAGGACGGCAAGATCAAGAGCATGGCCGCGCCGGTCACAGACTACATCCCCGAGCTCAAGGGCTCCGGGTATGACGGCGTCACCGTCCGCCAGCTGCTGATGATGAGCTCGGGCGTGAAGTGGAACGAAGACTACGCCGACCCCAATTCCGACGTCGCCCGCTCGGCCACGCTGCCGGTCACGCCCGGCCATAACCCACTCGTCACCTACATGAGCCGCCTGCCGCGCGCGCACGAGCCTGGGACGTTCTTCAACTACAACACTGGCGAGACCGACCTCGTCGGCATCCTGGTCTCGCGCGCGGTCGGCAAGAGCCTCGCGGACTACGCCTCCGAGAAGATCTGGAAGCCCTTCGGCATGGAACGGGACGCCATCTGGGTCGTCGATCCGGCCGGACATGAGCGGGGCGGCTGCTGCATGTCGATCACCCTGCGCGACTATGGCCGCGTCGGCCTCTTCATGCTGGACGAGGGCCGCGCCGAGGGTAAGCCGATGCTGCCCCCGGGCTGGGCGCTGGAGGCCACGTCGCCCCAGATCACCAACGGGGCTCCGGCGCCGGGCTACGGCTACTTCTGGTGGATGTCGCCGACCGGCGCCTATGAGGCCCGCGGCATCTTCGGCCAGTCCATCACCACCTTCCGCGACGACCGCGTCGTCGTCGTGGTGAACTCGGCCTGGCCCACGGCGGTCGGTCGTGACCTCTCCATGGCGCGCACCGCCTTCATCAACGCCGCGCGCGCGGCGGCGATGGCGCCCTAGTACGGACAGCGACCGGTCCGGACGCCTGCGGAAGCGCCGGACCGCTCGGCGAAATCGCGGATTGAGGCTCGACGAACGCGGTTCTAGGTCTGCCGCCCTCGATACCGAAGGCAGACCGACCCCGTGACCACCATCCTCCCCCGCAAGACCCGCGAGCTGCACAACCACCATATGGACTCGACGACGTGGAACGATTTCCCGTTCCGCGACGACGACGTGATCGTCAGCACCTACGCCAAGAGCGGCACGACCTGGACCCAGCAGATCGTTGGCCAGCTCATCTTCCAGGGCGACCCCGATGTCCGCATCGCCGACCTCTCGCCCTGGTGGGACATGCGGATCGTTCCGCCCGAGGTCCGCGAAGCCGTTCTGGCCCAGACCCATCGGCGGGTTCTGAAGACCCACCTGCCGGTGGATGCGCTCGTCCTCTCGCCCAAGGCCAAGTACCTCTACGTCGCCCGCGACGGGCGCGACGTGGCCATGAGCCTCTACAATCACCACGCCGGCTTCGCGCCGCTGGCCTACGAGCTGCTGAACGGCACGCCGGGCCTCGTCGGTCCCGAACTGCCCCCGGCCGATCCCGATCCGCGGCGCTACTTCCGAACCTGGCTGGACGAAGACGGGGCGCCGTTCTGGTCCTTCTGGGACAACATCTCGACCTGGTGGGCGATCCGCGACCTGCCGAACGTGAAACTGGTCCACTTCGCCGACCTGAAGCGCGACCTGCCGGGCGAGATGCGCGCCATCGCCGATTTCCTCGGGATCGAGGTTCCGGCTGACCGCTGGCCGCAAGTGGTCGAGCACTGCACCTTCGACTGGATGAAGGCCAACGCCGACAAGGTGGCCCCGCTGGGCGGCGCGGTCTGGGAACAGGGCGCCACGGCCTTCATCAACAAGGGCGTCAATGGCCGCTGGCAGGACGTCATCACCGTCCGCGACAGCCTGGACTACGAGCAGATGGCTCTGGAGCGGCTTGGCCCCGAATGCGCCCACTGGCTGGCGAACGGCGAGCGGGCGCCAGCCGCAAAGGCGGCCTGACCGACCCCGAAACGCAAGAACGCCCCGGGAGGGCTCCCGGGGCGTTCCACTGCGCTGACGGTTATGGGGGACAGGGCCGCCAGCGTCATCCTTGGGCCGTCCAGTTGTGGGCGCTGGAGGCTGTGGGTGGGCGGCGATCGCCGCGCCTTCTATTCACCATAGGCGGACGGCCGCCGTGTTGATCGAGGTCAAGCATCCGCAGAAAAGTCGGGCGGCTCCGACGCTGGCGAGTTCCCCTTTCCGGCGGACGTCAGCTTGAGGTCGAACAGGGTGTGGCGAAGCACGAAGCTGCGCCGGCCGTTGATCTGCAGCACGCCCGCATCGGCCAGGTCGCGAAGCGCGCGGCTCAGCGTCTCGGGCGCGAGCCCCAGGAAGTCGCCGATGTCGCGCCGGCTCATGGGCAACGGGGCCGCCACTCCCGGGCGCCCGCCCTCGTGCCGCCAGAGCCAGGTGAAGAACCACTGCACCCGCTCCATCGCCGGCAGGTGGGCCACGTGGGCCACGTGATGCGCCAGATCGCGGTACTGGCGATTGCTGGCGCTGATCAGCTTGATCGCCAGGTCGGCGGACCGCGTCGAAAGCTCCAGCACCGATTGCAGGCCGTAGCGGGTCAGGGTCACGTCGGTGACCGCCTCCGCGGCGGTGATGCGCTCGTCGACGGAGCAGCCGAAGTAGTCGCCGGGCAGGACGAAGGCGACGATCTGGCGGTGGCCGTCCGCGCCGTTGATCTGCAGCCGCACGCAACCCTCGTCGACGCGGTACATCGCGGTGGCCGGATCGCCCTCTTCGTAGATCACCTGCCCTTGCGCGAACGACACGGGCCAGTGACGGACCTCGTCCAACTCCGGCAATGGCGCGTCGTCTTCCATGCGAGCCTCCGCACGCACCATGACGATGCAGGGTGTACGATTCGCCATCGTGGATCGACTTCGTTGGATCGCCATCAACCGGCCCCGGGCCACTCACCCAAATTGGGGAGGGAACGCCTGGAGCGCGCCCGGCGTTGCGAGCAAATGGCCACGCTTGAACTGAGCGCTCCCCTCGAGCGCCTGCGCCGTCGCTTCCGGCGAGCCCCGATCCGGGCCGCTGTCGAGGCGGCCGCTCGGCTGGGGTACGCCGCGCGCGGCGCGGTCTACCTCAGCATCGGCGCCGTGGCGCTGCTTGCGGCTCTCGACCTCACCCCCCGCGCCGAGGGCGCCATCGGCGCGCTGGAGGCCTGGGGCCGCTGGCCCGCCGGGCTCGCCCTGCTGTGGCTGGTCGGCCTCGGGCTCTACGGCTTCGCCGGCTGGCGCGCCCTGCAGTCTGTGTTCGACGCCGATCGCCGGGGCGCCGCGCCGAAGGCCATCGTCGCGCGCGTCGGCCAGGCGATCAGCGGCGCGACCTACGCGGCCACGGCGGTCGGCGTCTTCGGCCTGATCGACGCCCTGGAGGACCTCCACGAGAGCGACGACCGGGCCGCGACGCGCGAAGCGATCGCCCAGGCCCTGGCCCTGCCGCTGGGCGACACCCTGGTGGTCGGGGGCGGCCTGTTCGTCATGGGAGCCGGCGTGGGCAGCATCGTGCGGGCGTTCACGGACCACTTCTGCCGCGACCTGGACTGCCCGCCTCGCCGAAGACGCTGGCTGGGGGCGCTGGCGCGGGTGGGATACGCGGGTCGAGGGGTCGCCCTCCTGCCGGCCGGCGCGCTTCTCGTCCGCGCCGGACTGCACACTCGCGCCTCGGAGGCGCGGGGCCTGGGCGGCGCGCTCGACGCCCTGGAGCGCGGGCCCGCAGGCGACGTGGCGCTCATCCTCACCGCCCTCGGCCTGCTGGCGTTCGGCCTCTTCGCGGCCTCCGAGGGCTGGCTTCGGCGCATGCGGATCCCCGATCCGACTTGACCGTCGCGGAGCGGACGCAGAGCGTTGCGAAAACTCCGGAGACGCCCGTGTTCCCGCCTATCCGACTCCTCGCCATCGGCCTCGCGGCGCTGACGCTCGGCGGCTGTCTCGCCCGCGACATCCCCTACGCCCAGCTCGAGTCCAGGTACGCCAGCCCCGCCTCGCGCTATGCGGACCTGCCGGGCGACCTGCGGGTCCACTACCGGGACGAAGGCCCCCGCGAAGCGCCGGTCGTCGTGCTCGCGCACGGCTTCTCGGCGTCGCTCCATGCCTGGGAGCCGTGGGTGGCGCGCCTCGGCGGCGAGTATCGGATCATCACGCTGGACCTGCCCGGCCATGGGCTGACCCGCGCGCCGTCGGACTTCAAGGCGTCGACCACCGCCAGCGTCGCCGTCGTCGACCAGCTCACCCGCAAGTTGGGGGTCGACCGGTTCGTGATCGGCGGCAACTCCATGGGCGGCGGCGTGGCCTGGAACTACGCCCTCGCCCATCCGGACCGCGTGCGCGGCCTCATCCTGGTGGATGCGGCCGGCTGGCCCGATCCCGATCGCGACCGGCAGGGCTCGCCGATGGTGTTCAAGCTGCTCGGCAATCCCGTGGGGCGGGCGATCCTGCGCAACGCCGATCCCGGGCTGATGGCCGAGAAGGGCCTGAAGCAGGCCTATGGCGACGAGCGGCTGGTCACGCCGCAGCTCGTCACCCGCTATGTGGAGCTCGCTCGCGCGCCAGGCCACAGGGCGATCCTGACCAGCGGCCGGGGCGGGCCCGCCGTCAAGGTGACGCCCGAGACGTTCAAGGCGATCCGCGCGCCCACACTGGTGATGACTGGCGAGCAGGACACCGTGATCCCGGCCAGCCACGCCCGCGGTTTCGCGGGCGCCATTCCCGGCGCGAAGCTGATCGTCTACCCGAAAGGCGGCCACGTGCCGATGGAGCAGTTCCCGGACCAGACGGCCGCCGACGTGCGAGCCTTCCTTCAGGGCCTGCCGTAGCCTTCAGGCCTAGGCGGCCCCGCCGCGGGATTCGAAGGCCTGCCGCATCTCGGTGAAGGCGGGGGCCGTCACGTCGGAGCGGGGCGTGCGGCCGACGTAGCCGTCGATCTCGGCCAGCAGCTCGCGCCACGCGGTCTCGGTGGCGGCCGTCCAGTCCGCGCCCAGCACCTCGCGCACGGTCTCAGCGACGAAGCCGAAGAAGGTGGCGAACACCTCCCGCGGGACGTCATAGCCCTCGTGGGTGATCAGCTCGGTGCCGATCATGTGGTCGGCGTAGTGACGGTCGCCGACGAAATCCAGCAGGGCCGTGAAGGTGCGCGCCAGCATCTCGCCGCGGATCGAGCCGTTGGTGTCGCGCCAGAAGTGCGCCTCCATCTGCGGATGGGCGGCGAACACCTTGCCATACACCAGCGGCGCCGGGTCCTCGCACCGCTCGGCCAACAGTTCCAGGCTGCGTTCGATCTCGGCAGCGTGGGCGAAAGCCGGAGCGGTCATGGCGCGTTTCCCTCGTTGTTATGTGCTCTGGGTCGTGTCGGGCAGGCCCAGGATGCGCTTGGAGACGATATTGAACTGAATTTCCTGGCTTCCGCCATAGATCGACATCGCCTTGCCCCACAGCCAGGCCCGGACCGACTCGATCTCGTGCTCGTTGAAGGCGTCGCCCTCCCAGCCCAGGCCCTGGTGGCCCATCAGCTCCAGGGTCAGCTCGGCGCGGGTCTGGGCGACCCAGGTCGCGGAATTCTTCAGCACCGACGGAGCGTTGCCCGGGCTGTTGTTGCCCTTGGCTTCGGCCGCCGCGCGGGCCAGCGTCAGGGCGTGCGCCTTGGCGTCGATCTCGTGCTTCACCAGCCGCGAGCGGAAATCGGAGTCGGCCAGCCGGCCGGCGTCGTCCACCCCGATGTACTGCTTGGCGATCTCGTTCAGCGGGCGCGGCGGGCGGCCGCCCATCGAGGCGCCGGTCTGGCTGGCGCGTTCGTGCTGCAGCAGCCGCTTGCCGACAGTCCAGCCCACGTTGAGCTGGCCGAGCAGGGCGTTCTTGGGCGCCTCGGCGTCTGTCAGGAAGGTCTCGCAGAACGGCGAGGCGCCCGAGATCAGGCCGATCGGCCGGGTCTCGATGCCCGGCTGCTTCATGTTCACCAGGAAGAAGCTGATGCCCTCATGCTTCTTCGCCGAGGGGTCGGTCCGCGCCAGCAGGCCGCACCAGTCGGAATACTGCGCGCCGCTGGTCCACGTCTTCTGGCCGTTGAACACCCACTTGTCGCCCGCGTCGACCGCGCGGGTCTGAAGGGACGCCAGGTCCGAGCCGGCGTTGGGCTCGGAGTAGCCCACGCACCACTGCACCTCGCCGCGCACGATCGGCGGGATGTGCTGCTTCTTCTGCTCCTCGGTGCCGTAGTCGAGGATCGTCGGGCCGATCATGGTGACGCCCATGCCGAACATCAGCGGGTTGAACGCGCCGACCTTCGACATCTCCTGGCCCAGCACCTTGGCCTGCTGGGGCGTGAGCCCGCCGCCGCCGTACTCCTTCGGCCAGGTCGGCGTGCCCCAGCCCTTCTCGCCCATGGCCTTGCGCCACTTGACGAGGTCGGGCTCGTTCGAGCGCACTTCGGCCGAGGCCAGGGCGCCCTTGCCTTTCAGCGACGGCGGGAAGTTGGCCTCCAGCCATTCGCGCGCCTCCTTGCGGAAAGCCTCGAGGTCGATGTCGGCGCCGAAGTCGGCCATGGCGTAGCTCCTGAAGTCTTCCGCCGCAGATTAGGGAGCCTGCCGTGGCGGCGCCAAGATTCACGTGGGGGAAAGGTGATGCGATAGGAATGCACGCATGTCCCCGTCCACCAAGTCCTGCGGTCCCTGCACCCTCTGCTGCAAGGTCCTCGCCGTCGAGGCGCTGGGGAAACCCGTGGGGACCTGGTGCGGCCATCGCACGGCCGCGGGCTGTTCGATCTACGCCGACCGCCCGGCCGCCTGCCGCAGCTTCGAGTGCGTCTGGCTGATGGACCCGGAGATGCCGCACCGCTTCCGCCCGGATCAGACCAAGGTGGTGCTGGACCAGGACGCCGAGGCCCGCTGGCTGATCGCCCGGTGCGACCCGGCCAATCCTCAGGCCTGGCGGCGCAATCCGATGTATGCGGCGCTGAAGACCTACGCCCAGAGCACCTGGGGCACGGGCCGGATCGTGCTGGCCGTCGCGGGCCGGCGCACCTGGCTGATCGCGCCCCAGGCCGAGATCGACCTCGGCGACGTCGATCCCGAGGCGGGCCTGAAGGTGGTGGAGCGGCCCGATGGCTCGATCGGCGTGGAGGTCACGCCGCCGGCCTGAGCTAAGGCAGGGCCGCCAGCCAGGTCAGCACCTCAGTCTCCAGCCGGATGCGAGCGGTGTTCCAGCCGTGGTCCGTGGCCACGTGCGTCACGCGGACCTTCCCGCCCCGCTGCTTGACGTCCATCACCAGGGCGTCGGCCACGGGCTTGAGGCCATCGTTCGAGGTCAGGACGAGCAGAGGGCGTTTCGAGAGGCCCGGCGCCGCGGCGGCGAAGGTCAGCTCGCCCAGCTCCGCCATCTGCGCGGCCATGCTCTCGGCGGTGACTCCGGCCAGGGCTTCCATGTTGTCGGCGGCGAGCCGGGTGTTGCGCTCGGCCGTCTCCTTCGCCGACTGGCCCAGGTCGGCGGCCGAGATCAGGAAGGCGCCGGCCAGATCCGGATCGGGGCCGCCGGTCATGGCGGTGACCCAGCCGCCCATGCTGTGACCGCCGATCACCAGCCGTTTCGGATCGACCTGCAGCTTCGCCGCGACCTCGGGCCGGCGCAGGTAGGCCAGCACGGCCTTCGCGTCCTCCAGGTTGCCCTTGAAGCTGAACGTTCCCGGGCTGCCCCACGAGCCGCGGTAGTTCACGGTCACGGCGTTCCAGCCGGCGCGGCGGATCGCCTGGCGACCGACGGGTCGAGGGCGAGGTCGCGGCGGATGCGGGCGATGTGACGGAGGACGGTGTCGTCGACGGCGGCGAGGTCGAGATCTTCGGCGGTGAGCAGCGCGTCGAGGTCGTCGAAGGCGTCCAGGACCTCGTCGCGCTCGTCCTCGCGACGATCCCCGCGCTCGCCCCGCTCGGCAGCGACGGCGGCCTCGGGCCGCTCTTCGGGTTCGCTCGCGGGTTCGGGCCGCCTGGACGCGCGGTCCGCATGATCGCCCACCTGCGGCGCGGGCGCCAGGCGATGCTCCAGCGCCACCGTCAGGCGCACTGAGCGAGAGACGCGGTGGAAGGCGAGGCCGACCTGGGCGAAGGCCGCGACGTCGTCCGTATCGGCCAGGGCGTCACCGAGGCGACGCACGACGGCCAGGCCGGCCTCGGCCAGCTCCGCCAGGACGCGGCTGTGCCGCGCGTGCATGTCGCTCTCGGTGGACATGAACAAAGTAAGAACATTCACATCAGAAGATGTCAAGTTCGGTCGAAATGCCGGGCGACGGCGGCGTGGTCAGCCCGCCGCCGTCTCCCATTGGGTCCACAGCCGCGCGGCTTCGGCCTTCGCCGGGCCGACCGAGGCGTCCTTCACGTGGCCGAAGCCGCGGATGGCCTGGGGGACCTCGGCGATCTGCACCGCCAGCGGCAGGCGCTGGGCGGTCAGACCGTCGGCCAGGCGGTCGACCTGGGCCTCGAAGTCGCGGGCCAGCTCGCGCTCCATCCGGCGCTCGGCGGTCATGCCGAAGACGTCGAGCGGGCCGCCGCGCAGGCCCTTCAGCTTCGCCAGCGTCGGGAACGCCAGGTCCAGCATCCAGGGCGAGAAGGCCATCTTCTTCGGCTTGCCGTCCGGCCCCTTGCGGGCCAGCAGCGGCGGGGCGAGCCAGACCTTGGCCTTGCCGCCCTTGAAGGTCTCGGCGCGATAGCTGGCGAAGCGGCCATCGCTGTAGAGGCGCGCGACCTCGTACTCGTCCTTGTAGGCCATCAACTTGTAGAGGCTGACCGCCACGGCCCGGGTCAGGGTCTCGGAGCCCAGCGCCCTCTCGGCCGCGCGGATCTTCTCCACCTTCGCCAGGTAGCGGCTCGCATAGGCGGCGTCCTGGTAGGCGGTCAGCTCCTTCACGCGGTGGGCGATCAGCTCGTCCAGCGGCATGGTCTGGGGCGTCGGGACATCGTCCTCGCGCTTGCCGCGGAAGGACGGGTCGAAGGCCGCCTTCCGGCCCAGCTCGAAAGCCTGCAGGTTGGCTTCGGCCTCGACCCCGTTCAGCCGGATCGCCCGGTAGAGGGCGCGGCTGGAGACGGGGACCACGCCCTTCTGCCAGGCGAAGCCCAGCATGATCATGTTGGCGTAGATGGCGTCGCCCAGGCTGGTCTCGGCCAGGTGGCTGGCGGGGGCGGCGTCGTAACTCTTCACCGCCCCGGCGATCCGCTTGCCCTGTTCGTCGGGGTCGAAGCGCACGTCCCGGTCGGTGACGAAGTCGGCGGTGGGGGCGAAGTCGGCATTGCCGACCGCGACCGTCCGGTCCTTGGCGTAGAGCGCGAGGGCGTCGGCGCCGGCGGCCGAGAGCAGGTCGCAGGCGATCAGCACGTTGGCGCTGGCGGCGGGCACGCGGCCGCCGACCACCGTGCCCTCGGTCTCGCCGATCCGCACGTGGCTGAACACCGCCCCGCCCTTCTGCGCCAGGCCGGTCATGTCCACCACCGAGGCCGAGCGGCCGTCGACGTGGGCGGCCATGGCCAGGATCGAGGCGACCGTGGTGACACCCGTGCCGCCCACGCCGGTGAAGACGATGTTGCGGACGCCGTGCAGCTCCTCGAACGTCGGCAGCGGGGTTGCGTCGGCGGTGAGCGCCGGCGACTTCTCGCGATGCGCGTTCTCGGCGCCCTCGAGGGTGATGAACGAGGGGCAGAAGCCGTCCAGGCACGAGTAGTCCTGGTTACAGGTCGACTGGTTGATCTTCCGCTTGCGGCCGAACTCGGTGTTCAGCGGCTCGACCGACACGCAGTGCGACTTGGCCGAGCAGTCGCCGCAGCCCTCGCAGACCAGCGGGTTGATCATCACCCGCCGGGGCGCGGCGGCCATCTTGCCGCGTTTGCGCCGGCGGCGCTTCTCGGTGGCGCAGACTTGGTCGTAGATCAGCACCGTCGTGCCGGTGACCTGCCGCAGCTCGCGCTGCACCTTCATGAGATCGGCGCGGGGGAAGACCTCGACGCCGGGCGCGAGCCCCGTGACGCCTTCGTACCGCTCGGGCTCGGCGGCGACGATGACGATCTTCTCGACGCCTTCGGCGGCGAGCTGGCGGGTGATCTGCGGAACGGTGAAGCCGCTCTCGGCGCGCTGGCCGCCGGTCATGGCCACCGCGTCGTTGAACAGCAGCTTGTAGGTGATGTTGGACTTCGCCGCGACCGAGGCGCGGACGGCGAGCGAGCCCGAGTGGTTGTAGGTGCCGTCGCCGAGGTTGACGAAGACGTGCGGCTCGGTGGTGAACGGCGCGGCGCCGACCCAGGTCAGGCCCTCGCCGCCCATGTGGCTGGTGAGGTCGGTGTTCGGATCGTTGAAGCTGGCCATGTAGTGGCAGCCGATGCCCGCCAGCGCCCGGCTGCCCTCCGGCAGGCGGGTGGACGTATTGTGCGGGCAGCCCGAGCAGAAGAACGGCTTGCGCTGCTGGTCGCTCGACAGGGTGACCGCGGCCATGGAGGCGGCCGAGACGCGGTTCAGGTAGTCGTAGACCCGATCCATGTGCGGGCCGGCCGGCAGCCGGTCGGCGATGGCCAGGGCGATCTCGGCCACCGACAGCGACGTCAGCTCGGACAGCAGAGGGCCACCCTTCTCGTCCGTCTTGCCGATGATCGTCGGCCGGGCGTGGGCCGGCAGATCGTAGAGCGCGGCGCGGGCCTGGGTCTCGATCAGCGGCCGCTTGTGCTCGATGACCATCAGGGTCTCGAGGCCGGCGGCGAAGGCGCGGATGCCGGTCGGCTCCAGCGGCCAGGGCATGCCGACCTTGTAGATGGCGACCCCGAGGCCGGCGGCCTCGGCCGGGGTGATCCCCATGGCCGAGAAGGCCTCGATCACGTCCTTGTAGGCCTGGCCCTGGCAGACGATGCCCAGGCGCGGCCGGGCGGCGCCCAGCATCACCCGGTCGATGCGGTTGGCGCGGGCGAAGGCCAGGGCGGCGGGGATCTTCAGGGTCCGGAGGCGCCGTTCCTTGTCGAGCGGCTGGTCCTTCAGGCGGATGCCGAGGCCGCCCGCGGGCAGACGGAAGTTCTCGGGCGTCACGAACTGGTGGCGGGAGAGCGAGACGTCGATGGTGGAGCCGGAGTCCATGGTGTCGGCCAGGGCGATCAGCCCGACCCAGAGCCCGGAGAAGCGGCTGAGGGCATAGCCCAGCAGGCCGTAGTCCAGCACCTCCTGCACGTCGGCCGGCGACAGCACCGGCATCTCGAAGTCCTGGAAGGCGTATTCCGACTGCGACGGCAGGGTGGACGACTTGCACGAGTGGTCGTCGCCGGCCACGGCCAGCACGCCGCCCTTGGGGAAAACCCCGGCGAAGTTGGCGTGCTTGAAGGCGTCGCCGGTGCGGTCCACGCCCGGAGCCTTGCCGTACCACATGCCGAACACGCCGTCGTAGCGCGCGCCGGGGAACAGGTTCGCCTGCTGGCTGCCCCAGACGGCCGTGGCCGCCAGGTCCTCGTTCAGCCCCTCCTTGAAGACGACTTCGGCGTCCTTGAGGAACTTGGCCGCCCGCGCGGCCTGCTGGTCGAGGCCGCCCAGGGGCGAGCCGCGGTAGCCCGAGATGAATCCCGCCGTGTTGAGGCCCGCCGCCTTGTCGAGGCGGCGCTGGTCCATCGCGACCCGGAGGAGCGTCTGCACCCCGGTGATGAAGACCCGACCTTCCGTGAGCAGAAATTTGTCGTCGAGCGTCACTTCCTGGTGGCGCATCGCAATTTTTATCCTTTCGGGCCTCCCCTAACGCTACGCAAGATCATATAAGAGCGCCGCAATTGCTTGCCAAAAGCATGCCTCGGGGCCGCGGTTCCGGGGCAAGAACAATATGCTCTCGTGTCGATAACAGGAGGAAAAGTTGTCCGAGGTCCTCGACGCCGTCGATGCCAAGATCCTTGATTTGATCCAGCACGACGCCGGCTTGTCCGTGGCGGAGATCGCCGACCGGGTCGGATTGTCGTCGAGTCCCTGCTGGCGGCGCATCAAACGGCTCGAGGACGCGGGCGTCATCCAGCGGCGGGTGACCATCCTGGACCGGGAGCGGCTGGGCCTGGGCTTCGAGGTCTACTGCACCGTCAAGCTCAGCCTGCCGACCAAGGACAACCTCGACGCCTTCGAGCAGGTGATCGTGAAGCTGCCGGAGGTGGTGCAGTGCGCCACCGTCACGGGCTCTGCGGACTACGAACTGCGGATCGTGACCCGCGACATGCATGCCTTCGACGACTTCCTGCGCGACAAGATCCTGTCGCTGGGCCTGGTCTCGAACATCGAGAGCCGCATCGTCATCCGCTCGGTGAAGAACACCACCGCCGCCCCGCTGGGTCTGGTCAGCCCCTATGTGAGCGCGCAAAGCTAGGGACTCCTTCAAAGGAGGCTCCCCATGATCGACCTCGTCATCGACCAGCGGCGCAAGGACCTGGGCGGCTTCGAGGTCGGACGTGTTCTCCCGTTCGCCAAGCGGCGGATGGTCGGGCCGTTCGTCTTCTTCGACCACATGGGGCCAGCGGAATTCCAGGCCGGCTTCCCGCGCAGCGTCGACGTGCGCCCGCACCCGCACATCGGCATCTCGACGGTCACCTACCTGTTCGACGGCGAGATCACCCACCGCGACAGCGTCGGCGCGACGCAGCCGATCCGGCCGGGCGAGGTCAACTGGATGACCGCCGGCCGCGGCATCACCCACTCCGAGCGCTTCGAGACCCTGCGGGCGGACGGTGGGACGATGCACGGCATCCAGGCCTGGGTCGCGCTGCCGGCCGAGCTGGAGGAGACCGACCCGGCCTTCGCCCACCACGGCCCCGACGACCTGCCCACCTACGAGAGCCCGGACGGCAAGCTCTGGGCGCGGCTCATCGCGGGCAAGGCGTTCCACGCGGAGGCCAGGGTCAAGACACACTCGCCGATGTTCTACGTCCACTGGCGGCTCAAGGCTGGCGCCCGCGCGGACCTGCCGGCGGAGTATCCCGAGCGCGCGGCCTACGTGGCCCAGGGGATCGTCGAGGTGGACGGCCGCGAATTCCACGCGGGCCAGATGCTGGTGTTCGCGCCGGGGGAGACGGTGGTCTTCACCGCGGTCACCGACGCCATCGTCATGCTGCTGGGCGGGGAGCCGGTGGGGCCGCGCTACATCGAGTGGAACTTCGTCTCCTCATCCAAGGAACGCATCGAGCAGGCCAAGGCCGACTGGACGGCCGGGCGCATGAAGCTGCCCGACGCCGACCACGACGAGTGGATTCCGCTGCCGGAACCCGCCCCGCCGGCGAACCCGATGAGCTGAGGGGGGCCCCGATCGTTCCGTCCGGGCAGAAGTCTATTTCGAACTGGGCGCTTCCAAGCCTGGACGCAGCCGCCTAGCTGACGAAGCCTGACCCGCCGTCCCGGAGTTCCCCCTTTGCGCACTTTCGCCCTCGCCGCCGCCGTCGCCCTCGGTCTCGTCGCCACCTCGGCCTCCGCCCAGGCGCCCGCCGCCGCCGCCCAGGCCGCCGCGGTCAAGTCCGTCCAGGCCGGGACCTATAAGGTCGACCCGAACCACACCCAGGTGCTCTGGTCGGTGGACCACCTGGGCCTGTCGCGGCTGTACGGCATGGTGGGCCAGATGAGCGGCGAACTGCGGCTCGATCCGGCCCGGCCCGAGGCGGCGTCCGTGGAGATCGACATTCCGCTGTCGGGCCTGCGCGTCACCTCCCCGCAGTTCGCCGCTCACCTCGCCACCGCGGACCTGTTCGACACCGCCAAGTTCCCGACCGCCCGCTTCGTGTCACGCAGCGTGGCCGTGACCGGCGACCGGGCGGCGATCACCGGCGACCTGACGCTGCACGGCGTGACCCGGCCAGTGGTGCTGGACGCCCGCCTCTACGGCGCGGGCCCCAACCCGATGTCGAAGGCCCAGACGGTCGGCTTCTCGGCGACCGCCAAGCTGAAGCGCAGCGACTTCGGCCTCGGCTACGCCGTCCCCGCCGTCTCGGACGAGGTGAACCTCGACATCACCGCGGCCTTCGAGAAGGCGCCCGGCTGACGGATTCGCCCAGCGCAGGCCGACACGCCGCGTCGGGCGACGGAGGGGCGGCCTGACCTTGCGTCAAGCGCGAGGGCCGTCCACACACGGCCATCCGAACGCCCTGCGGTTCACCGCCTTCGACGACCGGGGCGGGCTGCTCGCCGAGCGGACCTACTTCTCGATCGGCGGCGGGTTCGTGCGCGACGAGGGCGAGATCGGCCAGAACACGGCGCCCGAGCGCGCCCTGCCGGCGCCCTACCCCTTCGAGTCCGGCGCCGAACTGCTGGAGCAGGCCGAGCGGGCGGGCCTGTCGATCGCCGGCCTGATGGCGGCCAACGAGCGCGCCGTTCGAGACGACGCCGGGATCGCGGCCGGGCTCGACGAGATCGCCGCGGCGATGTTCGCCTGCATCGACCGCGGCATGCGCGCCGAGGGGGTGCTGCCGGGCGGCTTGAAGGTGCAGCGGCGCGCCCACGGAATCTGGACGAACCTGGTGGCCGACGCCGACCGTCGCATCGCCGATCCGCTGGCGGCGCTGGACTGGGTGAACCTGTGGGCGCTGGCGGTGAACGAGGAGAACGCCGCGGGCGGCCGGGTGGTGACGGCGCCGACCAACGGCGCGGCGGGCCTGCTGCCGGCGGTGCTGCGCTACTACGACCGCTTCCATCGCGGCACGCCCGAGGGACGGCGGACCTTCCTGCTGACCGCCGGGGCGATCGGGGCGCTCTACAAGACCAACGCCTCCATCTCGGGAGCAGAGGTGGGGTGCCAGGGCGAGGTGGGCGTCGCGTGCTCGATGGCGGCCGCGGGCCTCGCCGCCGCCCTGGGCGCGACCAACGCCCAGATCGAGAACGCCGCCGAGATCGCCATGGAGCACAACCTGGGCCTGACGTGCGACCCGATCGGCGGCCTGGTGCAGATCCCCTGCATCGAGCGCAACGCCATGGGGGCGGTGAAGGCCATCGACGCCGCGCGCCTCGCCATGCTGGGCGACGGCCAGCACTCGGTCAGCCTCGACAAGGTGATCGCCACCATGAAGCGCACCGGCGAGGACATGAGCGCGATCTACAAGGAGACCTCGCTGGGCGGCCTGGCGGTGAACCTGGCCGAGTGCTGAGTCTCAGGCCTGCTGGCCGGCCAGGGTCTTGCGGGTCTGTTCCCAGTACTGGAAGCCGGTGATCAGGGTGACCACCGTGGCCAGCCAGAAGAGGGCGTGCGCCGCCAGTTCGAAACCGGCGCGCAGCGGGGTGCCGTCGGGCAGGCTGAAAGCGCCCCAGGCGGCGACCACCAACTCCATCGCCAGTGCGGTGAGCTGCAGCGTCGTCTTCCATTTGGCGAGCAGGGTCACCGGCAGCTTCACCCCGCGCCCGGCCCCCACCTCGCGCAAGGCGCTGACGGTGAACTCGCGGAACAGGATCAGGCCGGCCGGCAGCACGACCATCGGCTGGGGACCGAGCGACAGCAGACCCAGGATGGCCCCGCACACCAGCACCTTGTCGCCGATGGGATCGAGGATCGCGCCCCAGATGCTGACCGCGTCCAGCTTGCGCGCCAGCCAGCCGTCGAAGAAGTCGGTCACCGCCGCCACCACGAAGGCGTAGACCGCCCACCGCTGCAGGGCGAACTGCGCCTCGGGCTCCAGGCGGTTGGAGAAATAGGGCACCGCGCCCGCGGCCGCCGCGAAGGCCACGAACATGAAGAGGGCCATCACGAGGCGCGAACCGGTGAGGATGTTGGGCAACGACTTCATATCAGGGCGGAGCGTCCAGGGTTCAGCTTCGTTCCGAGCTTATCCGCTTCGGGACGATGTTACAGCCTGGGTCGCGGCCACCCTTCATGCCGAACTGGCCTGAAAGGCCACAGCCGGAGCCGGCCTGACGGCCTGCAGTCGCGATATGACGTACGGCAGGTCCAGGCGACACCGCCCGGACCTGCGATACGAGCACCGAGCCTAAGCGATCGCCAGACGGCGGCGACGGAGCATCGCGCCGGCCCCGCCGAAGCCGAGGATCATCAGGGCCCAGGTCGTCGGTTCAGGCACCGCACCGCTAAACGTGGCGCTGAAGCCCGTCGCGTTGAAGCTGTCGAGGGCGCCGTCGGCATTGAGGTCGCCGAACGACGGCGTCACGCCCGAGAACGAGAACGAAGCGCTGTCATCGACGATCCAGCTGATGTCGGTCACGCCGGACGTCAGCTGCAGCGTGCCGCCGTTCAGCACGGTCATCAGTCCGCCGGCGTCGTCCTTGCCGGTGAGCCAGGAGCCCGTGAAGACGCCACCGAGCAAAAGGCTGCCGCCACCGCCCGACGCCGTGCGGAATTCGAACGTGCCGCCGATGCCGGTCTGCCGGAAGGTGCCATCGAGCTCTTGCTGCAGCGGGTCGCCGCTGGCGACGCCGCTGAAGGTCAGGTAGGCGTCCTGGCCCGCGCCGTCGGCGTAGATGTCGTTCCGGAAGTTGAGCCAGACCAGCTCGTCAGAGACGGTCAGGGTTCCGGTGCCGGGGGCGCCGCCCGCCGTCCAGACGAAGGCGTTCAGCGTCTCATTGTTGTTGGCGTTGCCGATGTTGACGATCTCGGCGGCGTTGGCCCCGCCGGCCAGCGCGAGCGAGATGGCCACCGCGGCAGTCGCGGCAAGGGTGGTCGTGAGCCTCTTCACAGTCAGCCTCCCAAAATATTTCGGAAATGGATCAGTGATCAGGAGCCTCGCCGAACTAATCGGAATGCGAGCGGGGTTCTCGACCCACATACGGAACGCCCTATACGACCCATTGGCAAGCAAATTTTCGCCGAAAATCGGCCACGATCAGCAGAGGCGAGAACAGACTTGAACAAGCGCTGCAATGGGAAGCAGACAAGCTCTGCCATACAACGCACGAAGATTCAGCGCCTGACGACGTCGAATCCCCGCCTACAGCCAGACGTCTGCCGCCTGAGACCTGAACACTGATCAGCAGCGGCGCGCCATCCCGGCGCCGGCGCAGACGCGCCGGGCCGGGCCCCGGGAGCGCGCGTCGGTGGGCGGCCTTCAGGTCCCGGTCGGCGGGCCCGCGGGGCGGATCAGCGCCCCTCCAGCGCCGCCACGACCTCGGGATCGCCGGCGGCGCGGGCGCGCGCGCGCGGCATGACGCGGTCGGCGCCGGCGCGGTCCAGGCGCGCGCCCTTGGCCAACAGGGCGCGGACGATGTCGGCGCGGCGCCCCTGAGGCAATGCGGCCCACGACGGCGGGCGGTCGACGGCGTAATCGAGGGCGGTGTAGCCGCCGCCATTGACGGCGTTCGGATTGGCGCCGGCCTCGAGGAGGATCTGGACCACGTCGAGCGCGCCGGCCTCGGCGGCCTGCTGCAGCGGGGTGAAGGTGGCCGGGCCGAGGCGCATGGGGGTGTCGAGTCCGACCCTGCGGGCGGCGATCAACCGCAGAACCTCGAGCGCGTCGGCGCGGCGGGCGGGGTCGGGCGCCTCGTCCCGGCCGAGCAACGCCACGCCGTTCATCGCAAAAAAGGCGGAGGTCAGGGCGTTGCCGCCGTTGGGACCCGGCGCGGCGGGATCGGCCCCATGTTCCAGCAACGCGCGCACGGCGCGGGCGCGTCCCGACATGGCGGCGATGGCCAGGGGCGAGCCGTTCGGACCGAGCGCGCGGGGATCGGCGCCGGCGCGGATCGCCCGGTCAATGGCGGCCGGGTCGTTCTGCATCACCGCGATCGTGAGCGCCTCGGTCGTCTGGGCGACGGCAGGCGTAGCCAGGGCCGGGACGAACAGCACCACGAGAGCCGCGACCAGCGCGGGACGAGACTTGGGCATGAGAACGGTCCGGAAGAGGTCAGCGGCGGCGGAAGATGTCGGCGTTCGCCCAAAAGCTCAACGCCCGCGTGTAGAGGGCGCGCAGACCCGCCGCCCCCTACTTCCGGAAGTAGTCGAAGATCCGCTGAGCGAGCTGCTGGCTGACGCCCTCGACCTTGGAAAGGTCGTCGACGCTGGCGCGGCTGACCCCGCGGGCCGAGCCGAAGGCGTGCAGCAGGGCGCGCTTGCGCCCGGGACCGACCCCGTCGATCTCGTCGAGAGGGTTCTTCTTCAGGTCCATGGACCGGCGGGTGCGGTGGCTGCCGATGGTGAAACGGTGGGCCTCGTCGCGCAGGCGCTGGAGGTAGTAGAGCACCGGCGACTTATGGTCGAAGCGGAACGGCTCCTGGCCGGGGATGAAGAAGCGCTCCATCCCGGCGTCCCGGTCGACGCCCTTGGCGACGCCCACCACCGGGATGTCGTCGACGCCGAGGTCGGCCATCACCTCCATCACCGCCGCGATCTGGCCGGCGCCGCCGTCGATGAGCACCAGGTCGGGGCGGACGGTCTCCTCGCCGGCCTCCTCCTCCTTCACCAGCCGGCCGAAGCGGCGGCGCAGGACCTCTTTCATCATGCCGAAGTCGTCGCCGGGGGTGAGATCCGTCCCCCTGATGTTGAACTTGCGGTACTGGCTTTTCTGGAAGCCCTCGGGGCCGGCCACGATCATGCCGCCCACCGCATTCGTGCCCATGATGTGGCTGTTGTCGTAGACCTCGATCCGCTCGGGCGGGCCCTCCAGCCCGAAGGCCTCGGCGACGCCCGCCAGCAGCTTCGACTGGGCCGAGCTCTCGGCCATCTTCCGGCCCAGGGCCTCGCGGGCGTTGGTGTAGGCGTGCTCGACGAGCTGCCTCTTCTCGCCCCGCTGGGGCCGGCCGATCTCCACCTTCCGGCCCGACTTCTGGCAGAAGGCCTCGGCCAGCAGGTCGCGCTCGGCGGGTTCCACATTGACCAGGATGAGCTTGGGGATCGGCTTGTCGTCGTAGAACTGGCCGAGGAAGGCGCCCATGACGTCGGGGTCCTCGTCGGTGCGGTCGACCCGTGGGAAGTAGGCGCGGTTGCCCCAGTTCTGACCGGCGCGGAAGAAGAACACCTGCACGCAGGCCTGGCCGCCTTCGGCGTGGAGCGCGAAGACGTCGGCCTCCTCCAGCGTCTCGGGATTGATCTGGGTCTCCTGCGCCACCGAGGCCAGGGCGCGGATGCGGTCGCGCAGGCGGGCGGCGCGCTCGAACTCCATCTCGTCGGAGGCGGCCTGCATGTCGGCCGACAGGCGCTGCATAACCGCCCTGGACTTGCCGCGCAGGAAGGCCTCGGCCTGCTCGACCAGGCCGCCGTAGTCCTCGATGGAGATCAGTCCGGTGCAGGGCGCGGCGCAGCGCTTGATCTGGTGCAGCATGCACGGCCGGGTGCGGCTCTCGTAGACGCTGTCCGAGCATGAGCGCAGCAGGAAGGCCTTCTGCAGGGTGTTGAGGGTCTTGTTGACCGCGTTGGCGCTGGCGAAGGGACCGAAGTAGTCGCCCTTGATGGAGTGGGCGCCGCGGTGCTTGCGGAGCTGGGCGGCCGGGTGCTCGCGCCGGATGACGATCTCGGGGAAGCTCTTGTCGTCGCGCAGCAGGACATTGAAGCGCGGCTTAAGCTGCTTGATCAGGTTGATCTCGAGCAGCAGCGCATCGGTCTCGGTGCGGGTGGTGACGAACTCCATCGACCGGGTGGCGTCGACCATGTGGGCGATGCGCTGGGTGTGGAAGCGGCCCTGGGCGTACTGGATCACCCGCTTTTTCAGCGAGCGGGCCTTGCCCACGTAGAGGACCTCGCCGTCCTCGCCCATCATGCGGTAGACGCCGGGGCGATCCGGCAGACGCTTCACTTCGTCCTTGATGAGCGCGGCGCCCTTCAGGGGGGCGCGCTCGGGCGGCGATGTGGGCGGGGCGTCCAGCATGGCTCGCAATATAGGCGAGTCCGCCACAGCCTGCAGGACCGCGACACCGCAGCGCATCGCCTGGCGCCCCTGGCGTCGCGCAACATATTAGCCACATTCCGGCCCCGCCGCGGGGAACAAGCGTAGCCATTGTGCATTCATACGCCCGGGGGAACAGGAGCCAGATGCGCGCCGAGACTGAAGCCGACACGGCAGGCGCGGCCATGCCCGACTTTGGCGCGCTGTTCGAGGCGTTGCCCAGCCCGCACATGGTTCTGGACCGCGACCTGAACTACGTCGCGGTGAACCGCGCCTATTGCGAAGTGCTGGAGCGGCGTCCGGAGGAGCTGCTGGGCCGCCATCTGTTCGACGCCTTTCCGAACCCCGGCGAGGAAGGGCGGCGCCTGCGCGCCTCGTTCGAGCGGGTGCTCGAGAGCGGGCAGCCGCATACGATCGCCCTGATCCCCTATCCCATCGAGCGCCCGGCCCATCGGGGCGGCGGCTTCGAGATGCGCTACTGGTCGGCGGCGCATGTGCCTCTGCTGGGGCCGGACGGGCGCACCCGTTTCATCGTCCAGAACACGGTGGACGTGACCGAGCTGCAGCAGCTGAAGACCATGGCCTTCGGTCCGGGCGGCGAGCCGGCGCCGGGGGAGAAGGAACTGCTGATGCGGGCCCGCGAGGCCGAGGCGGTGAATCGCTCCCTCCTGCTCGAGACCGAGGGGCTGCGCGACCTCTTCATGCGGGCGCCTGGCTTCATGGCCGTCCTCGCCGGGCCGGACCTGCGGTTCACGCTGGTCAATAGCGCCTACCAGCAGCTCATCGGGCACCGGCAGGTGATCGGCCGCCCATTGGCCGAAGCCCTGCCCGAGGTCGAAGGGCAGGGGTTCGTGGACCTGCTCAGGAACGTCATTGCCCAGGGTGAGCCCTATATCGGACGGGCCGTCAGCGTGCAGCTCCAGCGGACCGCCGGCGCGGGGCTGGAGGAGCGGTTCCTGGATTTCATCTACCAGCCGATCCCGGGAAGCGACGGCGGGGTCTCGGGCGTGTTCGTGGAAGGCAGCGACGTCACCGACCGGGTGCTGGCCGAACGCCAGCAGAAGCTGCTGCTGGACGAGCTGAACCACCGCGTGAAGAACAGCCTGGCGACGGTGCAGGCGATCGCCCACCAGACCCTGCGCTCGGCCAGCGATCCCCTGGCCTTCCGGGAATCCTTCGAGTCGCGGCTGCTGGCGCTCTCGGCGACGCACGACCTGCTGACCGCCAGCAGCTGGCGCGGCGCCTGCCTGCGCGACGTGCTGATGACCGAGCTTCGCCCCTTCGCCGCCGAACAGTACACGCTGGCCGGACCCGAGGTGGAGCTGTCGTCCGCAGAGACCCTGGCCCTGGGCCTGGTGCTGCACGAGCTGGCGACGAATGCGGCCAAGTACGGGGGACTCTCCCGGGCGGGCGGCCAGGTCGCCATCGCCTGGGCGGTCGGTCAGGGCTGGCTGGAGCTGGACTGGATCGAGGTCGGCGGCCCGCCCGTGGCCCCGCCGACACGCCGCGGCTTCGGATCACGTCTGATCGAACGCAGTCTCAAGGACCAGCTCGGCGGCGAGGCCCTCCTGGACTTCCAGCCGACGGGCTTGGTCTGCCGCATCCGGCTGCCGCTTCGGCGGGACCCCGCCTGAGGGGGCCTCACACCTTGATGGCGCCGGCCGTGAGCTTCTCGTGAACCGCCCGGGTCAGTTTCACGTAGCCCTTTTTCGGGTCGTGGAAGAACAGCGGCCCCTTGATCTTCGCCGGGTCGAAGCCGTCGGCGACGAGGTCGACCTTGCGGATCTTGAAGGTGCCGGTGGTGTCCATGGCCGGCAGCAGGCGCACGAACAGCGGCTGGGCGTACGACGGCAGCTCCCGGGCCACGTGCTCGCCGAAAGCCACGGGATCGAACGCCCCCTCCATGACGATCGCCGCCATGCCGGCCCGGCCGTCCGCGCCCTCGACGGCGACGCCGTAGACGGTGGCCTCCTGCACGCCCGGCAGCGCCTGGATGCGTTCGGCCACCTCGCCCGTGGAGACGTTCTCACCCTTCCAGCGGAAGGTGTCGCCGACCCGGTCGACGAAGTAGAAGTAGCCGTCGGCGTCCATCCTCATCAGGTCGCCGGTGGAGAACCAGGCGTCGCCCCTGGCGAAGACGTCGCGCAGCACCTTCTTGTCGGACGCCGCCTTGTCGAGATAGCCGGTGTACTCGGTGCGCGCGTCGCCGCCGCCGATCTGGCCGATGCACAGGCCCACCTGGCCCGCGCCGCATTCAATGGCGAGGCCGCTCGCCCCCCGGACGGGCTGTTCGGTCTCGATGTCGAACTGGACCAGCCGGACGTTGACCCGCTTCTTCAGCCATCGGGGGACGCGGCCGATGGCGCCCTCGCGGCCGTCGAAGTTGAACATCGAGACGTTGCCCTCGGTCGAACCGTAGAACTCGAGGATCTCGGGGATGCGGAACCGCTGCTTCAGCGTCGGCCAGACGTCGGGCCGCAGGCCGTTGCCGAAGGCCAGGCGGACCTTGTGGCGGGTCTCGTCCTCGTCGAACTCGTGGTTCACGAGGTAGCGGCAGAGCTCGCCGATGTAGACGAACATCGTGCAGCCCTCGGCGACGATCTCCTTCCAGAAGTGGGTGGCGGAGAACTTTCGCCGCAGCACCACCGAGCCGCCGTTGAGCAACGCCGCGCCCAGGGCGCAGAGGCCGCCGGTGGCGTGGTAGAGCGGCAGGGTGACGTAGATCCGGTCGGTGGACTTCGCCCCCGTCGAGCCGGCGAAGCCGCGCATGTAGAGCTGGGCGCGCATGTGGGTGATGCGCGCGGCCTTGGGCAGGCCTGTGGTGCCCGAGGTGAAAATCAGCAGCGCCGTATCGGCGGCGGTCATCCCCTCGCGGACACTGCGGTCCGGCGGCAAGGACGAGCAGCTCTTCAGCGCCTGGGCGAGATCGCGCTGGTCGCCGTGCGCCGGGCCCAGCACCCACTGCTGCATCGGCCGCTCAAGCGAGGCGCGCGCCTGCTCGAACACCGGCGAGGTGTCGGGATCGACGATGACGTGGGCGGCGCCGGCGATGTTCAGGCAGTGGGCGAGCGGCAGGCCGGCGAGCTGGTTGTTGATCAGGGCCGTCACCACCCCGACCTTCGACAGGCCGTACCAGATCGGGAAGTATTCCAGGCGGTTGGGCATGAAGAGCGCCACCACCTGGCCCCGGCGCAGGTTCAGCCCCTTGGCCCAGTGGGCGTAGCGGTTGGCCATGGCGTCCAGCTCGCCGTAGGTGAGCGAGCGCCCCTCGAAGGTCATCGCCGGGCGGTCGCGCCACTGGTCCACCGCCGCCTGCAGGTCGTCGCAGATCAGGTTGTCGGAATCGCGGGCGATCGACTTCACCCGTTTCAGGGTCCGGCTGAGCCCCTGCCAGTACCGCCAGTCGCGTTTGAGCCTGGCCCTGAACCGCATCCGCACCTCCAGTCGCGGAGGTCAGCTTGGCGAGCGCCGGTCGGGGCGGTCAAGCGCGCCGATGCCGCGCCTCTCGCCGAAGGGCGCCCTACTGCGCCGAGCCGGCGATCAGCCGCATGAGATCGGCCTGCCGGTTTACCCCGGTCTTCTCGAACAGGGCTCGCAGGTGGGTCTTGGCGGTGGACAGCGCAATCCCGGCCCGGTCGGCATAGTTCGCCACCCGCTCGCCCTCGGACAGGGCCGTCAGCAGGCGGGCCTCGGCCGGCGTCAGACCGTAGGCCGCCGCCACCCGCTCAGCCTGCGCCTGCGGGCGCGGCGTCCGCACGACAAGCATGGCGTCGCCGGCCTCGTCGTCGAGCGGCAGGACGTCGATCTCCAGGGCAGGGCCCGTAACCGCCCGGGTGCGCAGGCTCGAGGCGATCCGCCCCGTGGGCCGGGTCGCGCAGGCGATCGCCCGGCGTACGGAATCCTCCGTCACCACGTCGTTCCAGCACAGCCGCTCGTGCACGATCCGCAGGTGGCCGCGCCGCACGAGTCTATAGGCTTCCCGGTTCCGCGACCGCACCCGCCCGCCGGCGTCCACCACCAGCACCGCCAGCCCCTGGTGCTCGAGCGCGCGTTCCAGCGCCCGCAGGTCGGCCAGGATCGGCCCGGCCTCGGCCGAGATCCTCGCAGCCCGCGCGAAGTGCCGGGTGAGGACGTGGGCGATGCGCTGTTCGTCACGCGCGAACACGCCGGCGCGGCGGGACCGCGAAATCCCTAGGACCATGTCGCCCGCGTCGCGTGTCGCCGTCCGCGCGTACATCATGTGCGGCCGACCGAGGCGGCCGAGGTAGTCGTGCTGGAAGACGCGCGACAGGTCGGGCTTGTCGCACTCGGTCACCACGGCGAGCTCCGGCTCGGCCTGCAGGTGCGACAGCAGACTGTCGAAGCGGGCGTAGTAGGCCTGATAGGCCATGGCCTCGTCAGGATCGTCAGAGAAGGCGATCACGTCCGATCGTTCGGCGTCATGCCGGCAGATCGCCACGACGCCGCCGAAGACCGCGGTGAGCCGCTCGCCCACCTCGCGCCACGCCTCCGGGCGCACGACCGCCCCGTAGGTGAGGTCGAGGATCTCGTCGAGTTCGCGCTCTTTCGGAAACATCGCCGTCCGCGTGCAGGGGCGTCCAGGCCGGACGCCGCACCTTGTTCGCCGAGCGTCTATAAAGTCTTCACCCGGCGGGCAACGCCGCAAGGGAACTCCGCGCCGCCGGTCTGGGCGACGGCGCGGAGAGCCCAGCGCCAAGGGGTCCTCAGGCCGGGCGGACCTGCCGGCGCGAGCGCAGCGCGCCGCCGACGCCGCCGAAGCCGGCGATCATCAGCGCCCACGCGCCCGGTTCGGGCACGGCCCCCGGCGGGATCGGGGCGGTCACCCGAAGCGGCGCGCCGCTGTTGTACGTGGCCGCCACGTCCGCGGCGCTGAGGGCCACGTCATAGGTGCGGATGAAGTCCACGAAGCCCGGCGCGGCTTCCGCACCGTCGTCGTCGAAGAACCGGACGATGCCCCCGGGGCCGGTCAGCCGCGTGCGGTTGTCGATGTCGTTGAAGGCGAACACCTGCGCGCCGTTGTAGTAGGCCGAGAAGGTGGCCTGGGCGTCGCGCGTGACCACCAGGTGGCCCATGGACCCCGCCGCGGCGCCAACCGACTTGATGATGTTCTCGCCGTAGAAGGCCAGCGCGCCGGCCTTGAAGTAGAGCCCCGTGTCGGTGGTCCCGTCCTTGAAGTCCAGGAGGCGGCGATAGTTGTCCAGGTTCTCGAGCGAGAAATACATCTCCATCGAATAGACGCCCGTGTTGGCGAAGGCTCCCGAGACGTTCGGCCCCTGGTTGGCCGCAAAGTGCAGGCCACCCGAGGGACCCGACCCGACGAAGGTGTTCAGGGCGCCGGCCGTGTAGGTCATGGCCGGGCCGCCAAAGGCGTCCGAGAGATTGCCCGAGAACTCGTAGCTGTGCGTCGGGGCGGGCGCCGCCAGCGCCGGCGCGGCGCCGAGCGCGGCCAGCAGGCCGATGGCGGCCGTGGCCCCCAGTTTCCTAGTCATTTGCAATCCTTACTTGTCGCGCGTTGTGCGCCGGATACGGGCGCAGGCCGTCGAAGACCGGCGCCATCCCCGGTCGCTAGCAGCGGTTTTCGGGCATCGCCTCATCCGTTCGGAGGAGGCGGATCAGGCGAGAGAAGCGCCAACGCGTCCCACACCCCGGTGAAACGCGGACCAATTGTGGCGACTCTGCGCCAATAGTTCGGCCAGCATTCCTTGATGATGTTCAATCGAATCCGCGCGACGCGATGTATCGGCGAACAACAATTCCCCGTACTCTGGAACCTGCATTCCGCAACGTCGTTATCGCACTCCGACACATCCCTGGAGGGACATGCGATGACCATGGACTACAGCGGGCGAAGCCCGGAAACCTCTGCCACCGACGCCGAGGGCGTGCTGTTCGCCGCCGAGCCGGTCTGGGATCGCGCCGCGCGCCGCCGCCGCGGCCTGGGCGGCCGACGGAACGCACGAGGCGTCGAAGCGGCTCCCGCCGCCACGGTGGCGGCCGAGCCCCGCAGCTTCGCCCCCGATCCGCTCGACGCGCCGCTGGACCGGCCGGCCGCGCGGGCGGCGCCGACCTATGACGCCACGCCCTACGACGTCACGCCGACCACCTTGGCGGCCGAGGCCCCGTTGACCCGCGAGGACCTCGCCGACGAGAGCCCGATGTTCGCCTCCATCGGGCGGCCATCGGCGGTGCGCCCGACCCGCAAGACGTCGGGCGGCACGGCCGCAGCGGCGATGACCGCCGGCGCCATCGCCGTGGTCGCCCTGGGCGCCACTGGCTGGTGGATGAGCCGCGACGCTGGCGGCGTGCCCGAGCTGACCCCCGGCTCGAGCGAGGCGGCGTCCAGCGACAGTCAGGTGGCCGTGGCGCCGATCACGCCCGCCCCGGCTCCCGTCGCCCCGCCCGAGATGGCGGTGAACCCGCCGGCCAGCGCCGCGCCGACCCGCATGGCCTCGGCCGCGCCGGTCCGGACGGAGCGCCGCGCCCCGGCCGTCCGCACCCGCCCCGCCGCCGCGGCGAGCGCGGAAACGGCGGGCGCCAACGCCAGCACGACGCTTCCCGACGGTCCGCAGCCCTACAGCGCCCTGAACCCGTCGGCCACGCCCGCCCCGGTGGACACGTCGACCCTGGCCATCCCCCCGACTCCCGCCGAGCCGATCCCGTCGACCCCGCCAGTGGCGCCCGAACCGGCTCCGGCGATGGCGACCGATACGCCCACCCCGCCGCAGTAGGCGGCGTTTCCACCACCAGACGAGGGGCGGCGCTTCGAGAGGAGCGCCGCCCTTTCATGTTGGCTAGGTCCGTTAAACCGGCGGCGACCTCCAGGTAGGTCCGTCTACTCCGCGCCGGCGCCGCGCTTCTTGGCCGGAGCCGGCTCAGCGGGCTTGGCGGCCGCGGCCGCCGCAGCCGCCTCGGCCTTCTCACGCTCCTCGGCGCGGGCGCCGCCCAGGATGCCCGGCAGGGCGTAGTTGCCCTCGTGGCAGGCGTACTCGTAGATCCGCCCGTCCAGCGGCGAGAACTCGTACTCCCCGCCCCAGGCGGCCTCCCAGGTGTCAGGATCCTCGACGGTGAAGGCGTAGTGCAGGCGGTGCTTGCCGACGCGGGTGAACTTCTCGGTCACCTTCAGCTTCTGCCACGAGCCCATGAAGTTCTGCGCCTGCGGGATGTTGGTCGTCTCCACCACGAGGGTGTCGCCGTCCCACCAGCCGATCGAGTCGCCCATGTAGGGCCGCACGCCGTCGGTGCGATGCTTGTCGTTCAGGCGGATGATCCGCACGTCGTGGTTCATCTCGACCTCGATGATCACGGCGTTGGCGGTCTGCAGGATCTGGTAGTTGTTGTTGTAGAAGCCGTTGGGGAACATCGGCGGCCCGGCGTTGCGGCCGAACGACATGATGCAGCGCTCGCCGAGCGAGCGGACTTCCGGCCCATCGAACGAGCCCATGCCGCCGCCGAAGCGCGGGGGCGGAGGCGCGCCCGGCTTGCGGGCCGGCGGCATGCCGTTGGGCGTGGTGATCAGCGAGGTGCGGGGCTCGCCGTTGACGCGCATCACGTGGCTGCCCGGATCGAGCCAGCCGCGGTTGTAGCCGCCCACGTCGCCGCCGGCGGCCGCGAACTCGGGGCGGATGTTGGCGCGGGTTTCCGGCTTCACGTCGGCCGGGGCGTTGGGATCGGTGGGGGCGTTACCCTCCTCGACCTCGGCCTCGGCGTTCTTTTCCATCTCCTCGACCTCGGCCGGGGTGTAGACGAGACGGTCCTTGAACTGCGGCCGGCGCGTCATCGGCGTCAGGGTGGCGTTGCTCCAGAACCCGGAGAGGTCAGGCTGGCCCACAGCGTTACGCGGCGCCTTGTAGGTCTGGGCGGCCGCCCCCGCCTTGGGCGCATCGGCGGCATGGGCCAGGGGGGCCAGCGCAGCGGCGCTGAGCAGGGCGGCAAGGGCGATGGCGGCGCGGTTCACTTCGGTTTCCCCCAGGGTGCTCGGCACGGCTCTTCCGGCCGTGCGTCATACCGAATTTACGACTCCAGCCCGCCGGGGGCAACGAAAGAGCGGTTTCAGTCCCGAAACGCGGCGCAGGCCGAAGTCCCCTCCCGACGGCGCCGCCGTCACCGCTCCGGAATGTCGATCAGCTCGATCTCGAACAGCAGGGTGCTGTTCGGGGGGATGGGATCGCGCCAGCGGTCGCCGTAGGCGATGGGCGCGGGGATCACGAACTGCCAGGTCTCGCCTACCCGCATCATCGGCACCCCTTCCTGCCAGCCCTTGATCAGCCGCGGCAGCGGGAAGGTGGCCGGCTCGCCCCGTTCGCGGGACGAATCGAAGGTCCGCCCGTCGATGAAGCGGCCGACGTAGTGGATCGTGACCACGTCGGTCGGGTCGGGCCGGCGGCCGCCCGGCCGCGCCGCCGAGACGCGCCGGTGCTGCAGGCCCGAGGCGGTCACCTTCCACCCCGGACGGGCGGCGGACCAGGCCTCGTAGGCGCGCTGGCCCTGTTCCCACTGCGCCTGAGGGCTGCCGGTATAGGTGACGGCGGGCGGCGGCGCGGGCGCGGCGGCGCAGGCGGACAGCGTGAGGACGGCGAGGCTGGCAATGGTGATGTGGCGCATGGCCGAGGGGTAGCGCGCGCCGGCCGCGCTGGCGAGGGCGCACGATCCGTCTCGCCGGCGGTGAGGTTGGTCGCACGCCGGTGGCCACGCCCCTGCCCAGCGGCCAGCAAGGCGTCGGCAAGTTGGAGTCCCGCACAGATGGAGCCGCCCTACGTCCTCGTGATCGGAAGCCGCAACTATTCGTCCTGGTCGCTGAGGGGGTGGCTGTTGCTGAGGCTGACGGGGGCGCCGTTCGAGGTGGTCTCCACGAGCATCTACCAGCCGGACTCGCGGGATCGGGTCCGCGCGCTAGGCGGGGAGACCGGGCTGGTGCCCCTGCTGGTGCGCGGCGGCCAGCCGATCTGGGACACCTGGGCGATCCTCGAGACCCTGGCCGAGGCGCATCCGCACCTCTGGCCCCGCGCGACGGCGGATCGCGCCCGGGCCCGCAGCTACTGCGGCGAGATTCATGGAGGCCTCGCCGCCGTGAGGGCCGCGATGCCGACGAACGTCAGGGGCCGCGACCGCGCCTGGACGGCCACGTCCGAGACGTCGGCCGAGATCGCCCGGGTGGCGGAGATCTGGCGGCGGGCGGAACAGACGGAAGGGCCCTGGCTGTTCGGGCCGGATCTCTGCGCGGCGGACGCCCTGTTCGCCCCGGTGGCCTGCCGCTTCCGCACCTATGGCGTGGCCCCGGCGGGCGCGGCCGGGCGATACATGGCCGCGCTCCTCGATCACCCCTGGATGCGCGAATGGAGCGAGGCCGCGGAAGCAGAGGCCCTGACGATCGGCCAGTTCGAGCACCCGCCCCGCGCCGCCAGCGCGACGCGCGAAGTGTGGCTCTGAGGGCAACCCCAAGGGCCTCGCCGGCCCCGCCACCCGCCTGCCGTGCTTGAGGCAGATCAAGGTTCTCCGAAGCCGAAGGTCCAAAGCTCTGCCGTGACAGGCGGGGGCCTTTTTCGATCGGGAATTTTGATCATGGGTTTCAAGCATTCATTGAAGTACGCGTCGGCCGCGGCGCTCGCCGTAGTGGCGCTGGCCGCGGGCGGATCGGCCTCGGCGGCGGTCTGCGCCGGCAACTGCGGGATCCTCGGGGCCGACGGTGTGGTCGACGCCCCGCCGGGCAGCAACTCCTACCGGTGGATCTCCACCTATCAAGGCGTCGAGGGCGCAGGCCAGATCGCCGGCGTCGGCGGCACCAACGGCTCGAGCTTCACCAGCACCGCCTTCGCAGCGCAGGAGGGCGACGTGCTGGAGTTCTACTTCAACTACGTCACCTCGGACGGTCAGCAGACCGGCGGCACCAACTACGAGGACTACGCCTGGGTCCAGCTGCAGACCGCAGGCGGCGCCCCGGTGGAGTTCATCTTCACCGCCCGCACCGAGCCTACCGGCGACATCGTGCCGGGCCAGGGTCTGCCCGGCCTGGGCGCGACACTCGACCCGGCGGCGGTGCCGATCATCCCGGGCGCGCCGAACTGGAGCCCGCTGGGCGCCAGCTACAACAACACCTGCTGGGGTCCGGGGTGCGGCTACACCGGCTGGATCAAGTCGACCTACCGGGTCGCCGCGGGCGGTGACTACCAGCTCGTCTTCGGGGTGACGAACTTCGTCGACCAGGAGTGGGACTCGGGCCTGGCGTTCGACGGCATCCGCATCGCCGGCGCGCCGGTGGACGACGATGACCAGGAATATGAAGACGAGCACGGCGCGATCCCCGAGCCGGGCGTCTGGGCGATGATGCTGCTGGGCTTCACCGGCGCAGGCGCTGCACTGCGGCGGCGGCGGACGGCGCTGGCGGCTCTGAACTGAAGGGAGGGTCGCCGGCTGACCTAGCGCCCGATCTGGGGGGCTGGGGGGGCTGTTCAGGATCCGGACCGGATGCGGGTCAGCCGACGATGCCTATAGAACGGGTGGCCTGTGGCCCCGGCGGGTCCGGAATGGGGCCATTTCGGGGCGTTGCGGCCCGGTCACAAGATCGCGAATTCACGGTGCACGTCGGGTTCCGCGCTTGTGGACGAACGATGTTTGGGTGATGACGCTCACGAACGGCGGTCCTCCCCTTATCGGAGCGGGCCGTCGGGGCGTGGGGCCCCGCGGCGCTTCCGGGATCTTCGGGTCCCGCGCGGACATCAATGAAGCGGCAGAGGCGGCCCCCGCGGGGCCGCCTTCTTGCTTTTCGGGGCGCTCATTTTCCGACAGGGCTTGGCGCGGCGGCGGCGAGCCGCCATCTGCGTCGCCTTGACGCTGTAAAATGGAGGAGGCGCGCATGGCGGGAATTCCGCAGACGGGGCTGCAACTGCGGTCCGAGGTGAAGTCGAGCGGTGAGCTCGAGCTCTCGCTCGCCGAGGTGGCGATCGCCCCGCTGGCGCCCGATGAGGTGCTGGTGCGGGTGGAGGCGAGCCCTCTGAACCCCTCGGACCTCGGCCTGCTGCTCGGCCCGGCCGACCTGTCGACCCTGAAGGTGGGCCAGAAGGATGGCCGCCCCTCGGTGACCGCCAGCGTCCCGCCGCAGGTGCTGCCCGCCCTTAAGGCCCGGCTGGACCAGGCGATGCCCGTCGGGAACGAAGGCGCCGGCGTGGTGATCGCGGCCGGGAGCGACCCGGCCGCCCAGGCGCTGATGGGCAGGACGGTCGCCCTGCTGGGCGGCGCCATGTACGCCCAGTACCGCACGGTGCGGGCCGCCGATGTGCTGCCGCTGCCCGCGGGCGCCACGGCGAAGGACGGCGCGTCCTGCTTCGTCAATCCGCTGACCGCCCTCGGCATGGTCGAGACCATGCGCGCCGAGGGCCATACCGGCCTGGTCCACACGGCCGCGGCGTCGAACCTGGGCCAGATGCTGAACAAGATCTGCCTGAAGGACGGCGTGCCGCTGGTGAACATCGTCCGCAGCGCCGAACAGGCGAAGATCCTGACGGACCTCGGGGCGAAGTACGTGGTCGACTCCACGTCGCCCAACTTCCAGGCCGAGCTGACCGACGCGGTCGAGGCCACGGGGGCGACCATCGCCTTCGACGCCATCGGCGGCGGCAAGCTGGCCAGCCAAATCCTGACCGCCATGGAGACGGCGCTGAACCGCAAGGCCGGCGCCTACAGCCGCTATGGCTCCAGCACCCACAAGCAGGTCTACATCTACGGTGGCCTCGACCTGCGGCCGAGCGAACTGGCCCGCAACTACGGCATGGCCTGGGGCGTCGGCGGCTGGCTGCTGACCCCGTTCCTGATGAAGCTCGGCGCCGAGGGCGCCCAGCGGCTGCGCCAGCGCGTGGCGGATGAGCTGAAGACTACTTTCGCCAGCCACTACACGGCCGAGATTTCGCTGGCCGAGGCGCTGAACCCGGAGGTGATCGCCGCCTACAACCGCAAGGGCACTGGCGCGAAGTACCTGATCAACCCGGCCAAGGGCCTCTGATCCCATAAAGAAAGGGCCGGGCAATCCAGGAGGAGATCGGCCGGCCCTCAAGGGAAGTCGTTGGCGGGGAAGCGTCCCAGGATGGGGTCGAGGGACGCTTCTTGGCCCGGTGGTGCAAGGCGCGGGCCAGTTTCGCCGTGCCGGATCGGGACGGTCAGACGCCCAGGTGGCGCAGGGCGTGGATCAGGCGCGCCGGATCGAACGGCTTCAGCATCCAGGCGTTGGCGCCGGCCCGGCGGGCGCGCATCCGCTTGCCGACGCCGTCTTCCGTCGTCAGCACCAGGATCGGCGTGGCCGGCAGCCGCAGTTCGCGGCGCACCCGGGCGATGAGGCCGAAGCCGTCGAGCCGGGGCATGTTGATGTCGGTGATGATGAGGTCGACGGGCTGGCGCCGCAGCACGGCGACGCCAGCCGCCCCGTCCTCGGCCTCCAGGACGCCGTAGCCGGCGGCTTCCAGGACACATCCCAGCAACCGCCGCGTGGCCGGCGAGTCGTCGACGGTCAGGATCCGCCGGGTCATGCGGCGCTCCGGATCGCGGCCGAAGGAGGCTAGAAGTCCTCCCACTCGGACGCGCCCGAGGCGAAGGGGACCACCTGTCCCCTGCCCCCCGCGGCGGCGACCCTGGCCGGCGGTCGAGCCGCCCGCCCGGCGACCGCCCTCGCCGCCTGATCCTCCTCGCCGATCCGGAAGCGCGCGATCAGCGACGACAGCTCGGCGGCCTCCTGGGCGAGGGTGTGGCTGGCGGCCGTGGACTGCTCGACCATGGCGGCGTTCTGCTGGGTCATCTGGTCCATCTGGTTCATGGCCGTGTTGACCTCGGCCAGGGCCGTGGACTGCTCGCGGGCGGAAGCGGCGATTTCGCCCACCAGGCCGTTGATCTCGGTGACCTGGCCGACGATCCGCTGCAGGGCCTCGCCGGCCCGGCCGACCAGGTCGACCCCCTGCTCCACCTGCTGGGACGAGGTGGTGATCAGGGCCTTGATCTCTTTCGCGGCCTCGGCCGAGCGCTGGGCGAGGGCCCGCACCTCGGAGGCGACGACCGCGAAGCCCTTGCCGGCATCGCCCGCGCGGGCCGCTTCCACCCCGGCGTTGAGGGCCAGCAGATTGGTCTGGAACGCGATCTCGTCGATCACCCCGATGATCTGGGCGATTTCCCGGGCCGAGCCCTCGATGCCGGTCATGGCCGTCACGGCCTCGTGCACCACGACCCCCGACTGCTCGGCGTCCGAGCGGGCGGCGGCCACGGCGGCGTTGGCCTGGGTGGCGCCGTCGGCCGTCCGCGACACGGTGGCGGTCACCTCGTCAAGGGCGGCGGCAGTCTCTTCCAGAGTGGCCGCCTGCTGCTCGCTGCGGCGGGACAGATCGTCGGCCGCGCGGCTGATCTCGCCGGCGCCGGCGTGCATCCCGCTGACGTTGGACGCCACCAGCCGAAGCGCTTCCTGAAGCTGGGCGACGGCGCCGTTGAAGTCCTCGCGCAGCTTGCCGTACTCGGCGGGCATGGTTTCGGGCAGGCGGTAGGTCAGGTCGCCCTCGGCCAGGGCCGCAAGGCCGGCGCCGACGGTGGACGCGACGGTCGCCCGCTCGGCGGCCAGCACCTCCTGCTCGGCCTTTCGGCGGGCCACCTCCGCGGCGTCCAGGTAGACCGAGATGGCGTAGTCCATGTCCAGCAGGGTCGCCTTCACGATGGCCCCGATCTCGGCCGCCGCCTCGCCCGCGCCCGGCGCCGGCTTGCCGAAGCGGCGGGGCCAGCGGGCTTCGATCAGCCGGCCCAGCAGTTCCGACAGCACCAGCGCATAGCCGCCGATGTACCAGCGCGGCTCCAGCCCGATGCGCGCGTGCACCTCGCCGACCGTCGTCACGCCCTGGACGTAGCGGCTGTCGAACTGGCCGGTGGAGATCAGCTCCCAGTGATGGATCTGGCGATCCTTGGCGCTGGAGAGGTGGCCCTCGGACGAGAAGAACCGCTTGGTCTCCGGGGTTCGTCGGACCTGGTCGTAGAACGCGTCGAGCGCGGCTGGCAGGGCGTCCATCACCAGCGTGCGCGTGGCGCGGATGCGCTCACGCGCCGCATTGTCGAGACGCATGAATTCGAGACGCTCCGAGAGCGAGTCGGTCGCAGACATGGATATTCTCCTCGTCCGACGCCGGGGCCGCACAGGCCGCGGGCATCGTTAACGCACACCCCCGAAGGGCCCCCAAGTGTTACGCAGAGAAAAACGAGAATCTCTGATACGAGTAGCGACCCGCAGGCCATAATTAATAGTTAACGCGGAGGGAGAGGCTGAAAAAACTGCAAGAATAGATTGAGGACAATATATTCGCTAACCATGTCGACTTAAATAATTGCAGCGCTAATCATCGACCTTGTCGTTAACTATGACCTTGAATCTATTTGACAAGGATCAACGACACCCTGACCGACAGCGACTTACGGGCGGCGCGTGATTCGGGGGTGGACAGAAAATGACCGGAGACAAACGACGCGCCCTGGGGCGGGAACTTTCCGTGGTCGCCCGAAGGTGGCGCACGCGGTTGGACGAACGGCTCAAGTCGCTGGAGATGAGTCAGGCCCGCTGGGCGGTGCTGAACGCGATCCGTCAGGCAGGGACCGGCTTGAGCCAGAAGGCCCTGGCCGAGCAGGCCGGCATCGAGCCGGCGACGCTGGTGCGGATGATCGACGCCCTTGAGGCCCAGGGGCTGGTGGAGCGCTGCGTGTCGCAGGACGACCGCCGCATCAACCTGGTCAGCCTGCGGCCTGCCGCCCTGCCGCTGATCGAGCGGATGGACGAGATCGACGCGGCGCTGAGCCGCGAACTCCTGCACGAGTACGAGGGCGAGGACCTCCGCGCGCTGGTCGAGCTGCTCCGGTCGCTGCGCAGCAAGCTGGAACAGGCCTGAGCCGCGACCTGGGCGCCGTCGTCCCTGCGGGACGCCGGGTCGTCAGGTCAGGCTGTAGCCGACGCCTGGGGTCGCCTTCAGGCGGTCGGCTCCCAGCTTCCTGCGGAGCTGGCCGATGTAGACCCGCAGGTACTGGATGTCGGCGCGCTCGGCGCCCCAGACCGCGCGCAGCAGGTCGCTGTGCGGCACGACCGTGCCGCGCCTCAGCGCCAGCTCGCACAGCAGATCGTACTCCTTCGGCGACAGGGAAACGGGCCGCCCGCCCCGGGTGACGAGGCGCCGTCCCATGTCGATGACGAGATCGCCGGCCTGCACCACCGGCTCCGAGCCTCGCGCCTGCACCCCGTGGCGCAGGCCGGCGCGGATGCGCGCCAGCAGTTCCTCGATCCCGAACGGCTTCTGGATGTAGTCGTCCGCGCCCAGGTCCAGCGCGTCGACCTTCATCGCCTCGGCCTCCCGGGCGGACAGGACGACGATCGGAACAAGGCTGCGGGCGCGGATCTCGCGGATCAAGGCCACGCCGTCGCGGTCCGGCAGCCCCAGATCGAGCAGCACCAGATCGGGACGGTAGTGCGCGAACCAGCGCAGCCCTTCCGCCGCCATCCCCGCCGCCACCACCTGATAGCCGGCCGCCTTCAGGGTCGCGGCGAGCGCCGCGCGAAGGGCGTCGTCGTCCTCGACCAGCAGCAGCGTCGCCGGGTCCGAAGCCGCCTCGCTCATGCGGCGCCGGCCGCCGGCGCCAGCAACCGGACCCGAGCGCCGCGACCGCCCCGCCGATTGGACGCCTCGACCCGACCGCCCTGCGCCTCCAGGAACCCCCGGGCGATGGACAGGCCGAGTCCCGTCCCCGGCGGTCGGCCGTCTCCCGAGACGCCGCGGGCGAACTTCTCGAACATCGGCTCGACCGGCCCCGGGAACCCCGGCCCCTCGTCGAGGACCTCGATCCACCCCATGTCCCCCCGCCTGCCGGCGCGGATGCGCACCTCCGAACCCTGCGGCGAGTACTTGCCCGCGTTCTCGAGCAGGTTCGCCAGCGCGCTCTCGAAGAGCGCCCCATCGACCATCAGCGGACGCCCGCCGGCGACCTCGTTGACCACCGGGTGACCTTCCAGCGCCGGCCGGGCCCGCTCGATCGCGGCGGCCACGAGGTCCGCCGGGGCGGCGGGAGCCGGGCGCACCGCCAGGGCCCCGGCCTGCAGCCGGTTCATATCCAGGAGATTTTCCACCATGCGGGTCAGCCGCGCCGTCTCGCGCTCGGCGGCGCCCAGGAGTTCGCGCCGCGTCGCCGGTCCGTGCCGGTCGTCGAAAGCCTGCAGGCTCTGGAGCGTGACGAGAATGGTCGAGAGCGGGGTCTTCAGGTCGTGGGACACCGCCGCCAGCAGGTCGGCCTTCATCCGCTCGCCGGCAAGCTGCACCTGATCCTCGACCACCTGCCGCTGGTAGGCCTCGCGGTCGAGCGCCACGGAGAGGTGGCCGGCGACGATCCCCACCAGCCGCTCGGGCGTCTCGGGGCGAGCGGCCGCTTCGCCCGACAGCCGAACGCCGATGACCGCCTGCTGGCGATGCGGCGTGGTCAGCGGCCAGAAGTCGAAGGTCGCGCCGTCGACGGGATAGGCGCCGCCGCGCGTGGAGCACCCCGACGCCAGCGACCAGCGTGCGGCCTCCAGGTCGGCGTCAGAGAGCCTCTCGACGCCGGCGAGGGCGGTCGGGGCCAGTCCGCCGGGCCTGTCGAGCAGGACGACGGCGGGCGCGCCGAAGAGCCGCCCCAGGGCCTCCGCGCAACGGGATGCAAGCGCCTCCCGCGTGGAATCGCCGACCAGGCCGCGAGCCAGCGCCTGCAACGCGATGGCCTGAGACGCGGCCTGCCGGGCCTCCAGCGCGCGTCGGCGGGCGTCCGCCGCCACGGCGCTGACCACGGCCGCCGTGATCAGCAGCAGGATGAGCGCCCACACATTCGCGGGATCGGCCACGCGCAGCGTGAAGCGCGGTTCGATCAGGAAGAAGTTGTACGAGAGGACTCCGGCGATCGCCGAGACCATGGCCGGGCCGAAGCCGAAGCTGACGGCCGCGATCACCACCGGCAGGACGAACACGAGCGAAAGGTTGGGCGCCGGCATGGCGCGGTCGACGACGATCGCGGCGAGCGTCGCCGCAGCCACCATGGCGATCGCCCCGGAATAGCCGGCCCAACCGGGGATGCGGGCGGCGGGATCTGTGGGCGCCGGAGTCATGGCGCGCCTCCTTTCGGCGCAGGCTGTGCGGCGGAAAGAATGGGCGGGCCGGCTCCGGACGCAAGGCCGCGCGGCGCGCCGACCCCCACAACCACATGGGATCTTTATGCCACCCCGAGGGACAAGCGGGGTCTCCAGAACCAGGCGTCTCTTCCACCCCCATGACCGACACCACCAGCTCCGCGCCGGCCGCCGCACCTCCGTTGAGCCGCTTCGCCGCGCTGGCCATCGGGTCGGCCGGCGTCGTCTACGGCGACATTGGCACCAGCCCGCTCTACGCCTTCAAGGAATCCATCTCGCATCTGCGGCGGTCGGGCGTCGCGCCAGCGCATGACGTGATCGGCGTCGTCTCGCTGATGTTCTGGGCGCTGATGGTGATCGTCACGCTGAAGTACGTCCTCGTCCTCCTGCGCTTCGACAACCGCGGCGAAGGCGGAACGCTGTCGCTGATGGCGCTGGTGCAGAAGGCCGGCGGGCGGGGCGCGGGCGCGGTCCTGATGGTGGGCATGCTGGGCGCGGGGCTCTTCTTCGGCGACGCGATGCTGACGCCGGCCATCTCGGTGCTGTCCGCTGTCGAGGGCCTCGAGACAGTGGAGGGACTGGGCGGCCGCATCGACCCCTTCGTCGTGCCGATCGCCCTGGCCGTCCTCGCCGGACTGTTCGTCCTGCAACGCCGGGGGACCGGCGGGGTCGGCCGCTGGTTCGGCCCCATCTGCCTCGTCTGGTTCGCCGTCCTGGCGGTCCTCGGCCTCGGGCAGATCGCCCGGGCGCCGCAGATACTCCTGGCGCTGAACCCGCTGGAGGGCCTGGGCCTGCTCCAGCGGCATCCCACGCTGGCGCCGGCCGTGCTGGGCTCGGTGTTCCTGACCGTCACCGGCGCCGAGGCGCTCTACGCCGACATGGGACACTTCGGACGGCGGCCGATCCAGGCCACGTGGCTGGCGCTGGTGTTTCCCTGCCTCACGCTCAACTACCTCGGCCAGGGAGCCCTGACGTTGATCGACCCCAGCGCCGCGGACAGCCCGTTCTTTCTGCTCGCGCCGCAATGGTTCCAGTTGCCGCTGGTCGCCCTGGCCACCGCCGCGACCGTGATCGCGAGCCAGGCCGTCATCTCGGGCGCCTTCTCCCTCGCCCAGCAGGCGATCCAGCTCGGACTGCTCCCACGGATGACCCTCACGCCGACGTCGGAGGAGCACGAGGGCCAGATCTACGCTCCGCAGGTGAACTGGATCCTGATGCTCGGCGTGGCCGCCCTGGTGCTGGGCTATGGATCGTCAAGCGCGCTCGCGAGCGCCTACGGCATCTCGGTCGTGGGCGCGATGATCACCTCGTCGCTGCTCGCCATCGTCGCGGTGCACCGCCTGCGAGGACGGCCGATCTGGCGGGCCGTGCTGCTGTTCTCCCCGTTCGTGATCGTCGAAGGCGCGTTCCTGGCCGCCAACCTGCTGAAGGTGGCGCACGGCGGCTTCATCCCCCTGCTCATCGCCGCGGCGCTGATCTTCGTGATGTGGACCTGGACCCGCGGCCGGGAACGCCTCGCCCGGGCCGAGCAGGGCGAACTCACCATCGGCGAGGTCGCGGCCATGCTGGAGCGACGCCCGCCCATGCGGGCGCGCGGAACCGCGGTGTTCCTGACCACCGACCCCGGCAAGGCGCCGGCCAGCCTGTTGCACAACCTCAAGCACAACCAGGTCCTGCACGAACAGGTCATCCTGCTGACCGTAAGGGGCGTGAGGCGACCGCGCGTGGCCGACGACGAACGCGTCGAGGTGAAGGACATTGCGCCGGGCTTCAAATCGCTGGTGCTCAGCTTCGGCTTCATGGAGACGCCGAATGTCGCCAGGGGCCTGGCGCTGGCCAGGAGCAAGGGGCTGAAGTTCGACATCATGCGGACGTCGTTCTTCGTCAGCCGCCGCACCCTCCTGCCGCGGCGGCGGCGCGGCCTTCCACAGCTCCAGGACCTGCTGTTCGTGTTCCTGATGCGGAACGCCGTGAGGGCGGCCGACTACTTCCAGATCCCGCCGACCCGGGTCGTGGAACTGGGCGCCCAGGTCACGCTGTAGCGCGCCCCGCTCAGGGCGCGGCGCGCGTCGCCTGTTCCTCGGCGCGACGGACGATCTCGCGCAGGCCTTCCAGCACCGCCGCCGCTTCGGGCGAGGCCTCGGACCAGGGCGCGGTGCGGAAGACGATCATGGTCTTCAGATGCGCCTCCACCGCCGTGGCGTTCCACACCCCGGCCTCGATGTAGTGGTCGCACAGGTCGCAGAGGCTGAAGGCCACGGTCCCGAGGGCCTGCTTCTCGCAGAGCCCGGCGAACCCGACGATCGTCCGCGCCCGGGCATAGACCTCGAGCCGCGGCTCGATCTCGGCCGCCGCCTTGGCGACCAGGTCGCCGAGCTGGGCCAGGGCCTCGTCGATCTCGGCCAGAAGTTCCGGGCGGATCTTCTCCAGCGCCGCCTCGCTGTCGGCGATCGCCTGGTCGCGACGCTTGCCGCCCGGCTGCGAGATCAGCTTGCCCAGACGGTTCGGCGCGCGGGTGTAGATGACCGCCGTCATCAGGCCCTCCGCTGGGGCTGGAGGATGTTGTCGATCTCGTCCTGGCTCATGTTGGGATCCACGGCGGCTCCGAGCTCGCCCGTAAGGTCGGTCGAACGGCGACCGGTCACGCCAGAGGGCGGTCCGAGGTTCTGGAAGCGCCGGTCGGGACCAGCGTAGGTCGCACAGGTTACGAAAGGACGATTGGCCTGGGCCATCCAGATGATGCGCTCCAGCAGCACCGTGGGCGACAGCGGCTTCATGACGACGAAGTGCGCCCCGCAGTCCCGGGCCCGCGCCACGTTGCGGCGGCTGGAGTGGGAGGTGACGATGACCACCGGGGCCATGGCGTTGGGCAGACCCGACCGGCGCAGCTCGGCCACGAAGTCGTAGCCGTCAGGCTCGTCGGCCTGGAGCGTGCCCTCGCAGACGATCAGGTCGAGCGGATCGCCCCGGACCGCGAGGCGCGCCTCCTCATAGTTCTCGGCCTTGATGAAGCCGGTGGCGCCGAAACCCATCAACACCTGGGTCAACACGTTCATGCCCTGAGGGTTGGGCTCGACGAGGAGGATCGCCGCCTTGCGGAGCTGGATGCGCGCCGCAAGGTTGGCCAGCATGGGCTCGTCGCTCATGCGGTCCGATCCGGTTTTCCGCCGGCGCGGGCCGCCCAACGGGCGGCGATCGGCGATGGCGCGGGCATGGGCCTTCCTCGTCCGCCAGGCGGAACTACGGCCTCCTCGTTAGCGGCACATCGTTGCGGTTCAGGTAAACCGGCGGTCCGGGAACGCACCCGCCCCTGCGACAAAATAGCCCATGACTCCCGACGCGTCGGGGCGGCGCCTTTGCGACGGACGCGGCGAATTTGCGACGAGCGGGGGCGTCCGGGGGGAAGCGGCGCCGTATCAGGCAGGTGAAAGCCGCCGGTGCGGCGAGAGTGGAGTCTGCATGTCCGAGTTCGTTTCAGCGTTCCGGCCGACCTTCCGGCCCGCGGCCCTGGCGCTGGCCGCCGCGTTCGCCGCCGGCCTCGCCGGTCCCGCAGAGGCCGAGAGCTTCCTGAAGAGCCTCGCCCGCCAGGCCGCGCAGCGCGCCGCCGCAGCCGCCGTCGCCGCGAACAACGGCCAGTCGGCTGAGGTCCAGGCGCCGGCCGCGGAGCAGGAGGACGGCGGCGCCGCCGCCGAGCCTGAAGCGCCCGCCGAGGCCCCCACGACCGGACCGACGCCGTGGCCGGTCAACGCCGGCGCCCGTAACGTCCAGTATCCTTCGCAACTCCGCTTCGCCGAGGCGCTCCAGAGCGAGAAGAAGGCGTTCGAGGAATTCAGCAAGGTGAGCTGCGACGACTGCGAAGGCGGCTACAGCTACGACGCCTGGGCGCAGCACTTCGTCCGGCTCGACGGGTCGTACAAGGCCTGGGAGAAGAAGCTGGGCGCCCTGGCCATGGGCGAGACCCTGAGCTGGCAGGGATCCCAGTCGAAGGGCGCCATCACCGTGGTCGGCGAGCAGTCGATCAACGGCTGGCCGTGCAAGCAGCTCAAGTGGACGCTGACCAAGCCGAAGGGCCGCGCCGAGCGGCCGGGGCTGATCTGTTTTGCGAAGGAGAGTTCGTATTCCGGCTCGGACAGCTGGAACATCGCGTTCTGACGCGCCTCAGGCGGCGAGAGCCTCTTCGTCGAAGACCAGGCTGTCCTCGAAGTCGAGCAGCACGTCCATGAACTCCTCAGGCGCGATCACCCCCCGACCCTTCGGGAAGCGATAGCCCCAGAAGCTCAGGATGTGCTGGACCGCGCCGCACTGCTCGCCCAGCGCCATGAACATCTGCGGCGCGGCCAGCAGGAAGTCGCGGAAGGCCGTGGGCTGGCCGTCGAGGGTCAGCGAGGCGTAGGCCCGGTCGTACACGGCGAGCATGCCCTGCACGCCGTTGACCGCGTCGGTGATCGCGACCTGCAGGCGCTCGCGCGCGGCCGGAATGTAGGCCGAGGTCTCCGGCGTATGGGGACCGCGGGGCTGGGTTCCGAGAATCTGGCCCAGCACCCGGCCCAGCTTCGGCGTCAGCTCCGAGAGAACCCACTTGTAGTAGAGGAAGCCGCGCCAGCAGAAGACGCCGTCCGCATAGTCCTTGTCCGAGAGGCGCAGCGTCTCCTTGAGCGGCTCGAAGCCGCTGTCCGCGGAGTTGGAAAGCAGCTTGTCCACCAGCCTGGACGCCGCCTGGGCGCCGCCGCCCGAGCCGGACGAGAGGGTGACCAGCGCCATCACCTCAGCCCGCACGAAGTCGTACATGCGCTGGACGTCTGCGTCGGTGATGGCGAAGAACGCCCGCGCCGGTTCGAAGCCGTGGCGCTTCAGATGCTCGCGCAGCAGGAACGGATCCAGCGACGGCAGGGCGTTGATCAGCTCCAGGATCTGCCGGTCGTATCGGCCCGGCTTGATCTCCTCGCCCAGCAGGTCCTCGGCCGCCAGTTCGAAGTCCTTCTGGCCCATCATCAGGAACCGCGCGCCGAGCTTCAGGTCGGACCCGTCGATGGGGATCATGATCTTGGTGGTGGTGGCGAACGGCTTGACCAGCAGCTCCCGCTCGTGCGGTCGCACCCGGTGCTTGACGATGATGCCGTGGTTCAGGAGCCGACTGCGGAAGAACGGCTGCGCTTCCAGGCTCGGATCGTCGGGCTGGTTGCGATGGGTCGCAGCGAGGTTCAGCACCCGCGCCGTGGAGGCGGATTGCTCGAGGGCGACGAGGCTGCGAACGGTGCGGTCCTGCACTACCATTGCTCTGCGGTCCCGGAGGCGGGCGACGTGCGATCACCACAAGCGCCGAAGTCCTAAGCAGCCGGTAAATGGGCGGGCGCGACCCATACGCGCAGGCCCGTTCTGATACCCAGAATGAGGACCTTGCCTGACGCGCCGGAAGCGGGCGTCCTCTGCGGCAAAACACGGGAATGGGAGACGCCGGGCCATGAAGATCGACCTCTTGTCGCCGGCCAGCTTCGACGGCGGCCAACCGCATCGGCAGTACGAGTGGCTGCGCGAGCATCAGCCCGTGGCCTGGCACGACGAACCGGGCGGCAAGGGCTTCTGGGCGGTGACCCGGCACGCCGACGTCTGGGCTGTGGACCGCGACTTCCAGACCTTCTCCTCCGAGCCCACGATCATGATCCAGGACCCGCTGTCCGAGGTGGGCGGCCTGGGTCCCTACAAGATGATGCTGATGATGGATCCGCCCGAGCACACGGGCTTCCGCAAACTCATCCGCTCCGAGTTCACCGAGCCGGCCGCGAAGATGCGCAGCGAACGGATCCAGGCGCTGGCGAAGCAGATCGTGGACGCGGTCGTGGACAAGGGGGCGTGCGACTTCGTCGACGACGTCGCCGGCGAGATGCCCAGCTACGTGATCGCCGAGCTGATGGGGCTGCCGCTGGACGACGGGCGCGAGCTCTACAAGCTGACCGAAATCATCCACACCGCGCCCGAGGCCCTGCCCCCCGGCGCCGGCGGCGAGGCGGTGATGAAGATGTTCGAGTACGGTTCGAAGGTCATCGCCGAGAAGCGGGCGCGGCCAGGCGACGACCTGGCCTCGCGCCTGCTGGCCTGCGAGGTCGACGGCCGCAAGCTCGAGGACCCGGAATTCCTGCTGTTCTTCCTGCTGCTGATCGACGCTGGCGGGGACACCACCCGCAACCTGCTGTCGGGTGGCCTGCTGGCGCTGATGGAGCACCCTGACCAGTACGCCTGGCTGATGGCGGATCTGGAGGCCCGCCTGCCGGCCGCGCGCGAGGAGCTGCTGCGCTGGGTGAGCCCGGTGATCTACATGCGGCGTACGGCCAAGCGCGACACCGAACTGGCCGGCCAGACGATCCGCGAGGGCGACAAGGTCGTGATGTACTTCGGCGCGGCCAACCGCGACCCGGCCGCGTTCGACCGGCCCGACGTTCTGGACCTGTCGCGCCGGGAAAACCCGCACATGGCCTTCGGCAACGGCCCGCACGTCTGCCTCGGCCAGCACCTGGCGCGCATCGAGATCGACGCGATGCTGCGCGAGGTGCTGACGCGGATGAAGGACTTCGAGCTCGCGGCGCCGGTCCACTGGCTCGAGTCGAACTTCATCTCGGGCCCGAAGGCGATGCCGGTCCGGTTCCGGTCGGCATAACCCGGTCCCGAGAACTCAGGCCGGCGGCCTCAGTGCTGGGTGTGCGGGCCGCCGGGCTCGCTGACCTGGCAGAGGGCCGCGGCGCTGACCGACGTGTCGCCCAGCGAGATGTCGCCCAGCGAGATGATGCCCACCAGCCGCTTCTCGCGGTTCAGCACCGGCAGTCGGCGGACCTTGTGCTCGCTCATCCGCGCCGACGCTTCCTGAATGTCGTCGTCCTCGAAGATGAACTGCAGGTCGCTGGACGTCATGGCGTCGCGCACCTTGGCGTCCGGTCCCGCCCCTTCGGCGATGCACCGGATGGCGATGTCCCGGTCGGTGATCATGCCGACCAGGCGGTCGTTCTCGCCGACGGGAATGGCGCCGGCGTCCAGGGCTTTCATCAGGCGAGCCGCCTCCTGGATGGTGGAATCGGGCGCGATGGTGCGGACGTCGGAACTCATGCAGTCACGAACGTTCATGGGAGTCCTCCCTGGCCTCGTTGTGAGGTGGCTCAGGAAAAACCCCGCCTGACCGGCGGGGGTTGCAGGCCGCGGGAACTAAATCAGCGCCGGCCCGTCAACGCGCGCGCGACCACCGGGGCCAGACGCGCGGCGATGATCGCGGCCCCGCGCGCATTGGGGTGGATCCCGTCCGGCTGGTTGAGGGCGGGAACGCGGGCGACGCCGTCGATCAGGTTAGGATAGAGCGGCACGCCATGGGCGCGGGCCAGGGCCGGCCAGATGGCGTTGAAGTCACGGGCGTAGCCGCCCCCGATCTCCACGGGCGCGGCAATGCCCGCCAGCACCACCCCGACCTTCCGGGCCTTCAGCCGGCGAATGATGCCGTCGAGATTGGCGCGGGTGCGCTTCGGGTCCTGGCCCTGGAGCAGGTCGTTGGCGCCCAGGGCGACGATGACGAGGTCGGTGTCCTTGCGGACGCTGAAGTCGACCCGGGCGAGACCGCCGGCGGTGGTGTCGCCCGAGACGCCGGCCGCGCGGACCTGCGCCGGCACGCCCAGCTTCTGGAGCTGCAGCCGCAGCTGGTTGGGCAGGGCCGACGCCGCCGGCAGGCCGTAGCCGGCGGTGATGGAGTCGCCCAGCATGGTGATCACCCGCGGCCGCGCCGCCTGCGCAAAGGCGGGACCGGCGGCGAGCGCCAGCGGCCAGGCGAGCAGAGTGCGGCGGGTGGGTCTTGGCGTGGCCATGAACGTCCTATGTAAGGAAGGACCTTATCCGCTCAACTCCCGGAGTTCTGCTTGACGGAGTCCCGCTTGACCGACGCGCCGCCGCTGATCCTCGACGACGTGGGCCTGACCCTGCCCTCCGCGGCGGGACCCGTTGAAATCCTCCGCCACCTCTCCCTGACCCTGAACGCGGGCGAACGTGTGGCGCTGGTGGGACCGTCAGGGTCCGGCAAGTCGTCGCTGATCGCCGTGGCGGCGGGCCTCGAGCGGCCCAGCGCCGGGCGCGTGATGCTGTTCGGCAAGGACCTCGCCCGGCTGGACGAGGACGGGCGCGCGCGGCTGCGCCGTGGGCGGGTCAGCCTGGTCTTCCAGTCGTTCCACCTGCTGCCGAACATGACCGCCGAGGAGAACGTCGCCGCGCCGCTGGAGATCGCGCGCGCGCCGAACGCCATGGCCGAGGCGCGCGCCTGGCTGGACCGCGTCGGACTCTCGGCGCGCCTTCGGCACTATCCTCATCAGCTCTCGGGCGGCGAGCAGCAGCGGGTGGCCCTGGCGCGAGCCCTGGCGCCGCGACCGCAGCTGATCTTCGCGGACGAGCCGACCGGCAACCTGGATTCCTCCAACGCGCGGCACGTGGCCGACCTGATGCTCGACCTCGTCACCGACGCCGGCGCCGCGCTGCTGCTGGTCACCCATGACCCGATCCTCGCGGCGCGGGCGCAGCGGGTGGTGACCCTGCGCGACGGACGTCCCGTCTCCGAAGCCGCTGGGACCGCGGCGTGATCCCGCTCTGGCTGCGGTTCGCCGGACGGGAGCTGAGGAGCGGGGTCAAGGGCTTCCGGATCTTCCTCGCCTGCCTGGCGCTGGGCGTGGCGGCCATCGCCGCCGCCAGCTCAACGGCCGAGGCCTTCCGGCGCGGACTCGCCACCGAGGCGCGGGCGATCCTGGGCGGGGATATCGCCATCTCGGTGCGCCAGCGACGGCTGGCCCCGATCGAAGTCGCCGAACTGAAGAAGCTGGGGACGGTCTCCACCGCCGTCGCCTCCCAGGCCATGGCCGAGGGAGCGAACGGCGAGCGGCGGCTGGTCGAATTGCGCGGCGTCGACGCCGCCTATCCGCTGGCGGGAACCGTCTCGGTGCGTGGCGCGCCTTCCCTGGCCGCAGCGCTGGAGCCGCGCGACGGCGCCTGGGGCGCGGCGGTGGAGCAGGCCCTGCTGGACCGTCTGGGCCTGAAGGTCGGGGACCGCTTCATGGCCGGGAACGTGCCGATGCGGGTGGGCGCGGTGCTTGAGGAGGAGCCGGACCGCCTGTCGCGCGGCTTCGCGCTTGGGCCGCGCGTACTGACCCGGACGGGCGCACTGGAACAGGGCGGGTTCCTGCAACCCGGCCTGCCGTTCGGCGAGACGACCCGGGTGGCCCTGCGACCCGGGCTGGAACTGCAGGCCGCCAAGGCCGAGGCGCGCGGCGCCATGCGCGGCTTCTTCCGCCTGCGCGATCGCAACGACGCCTCGCCGGGGGTGAGCCGCACGATCGACCAGCTCGAATACTTCCTAGGCTTCATCGGGCTGGCCTCGCTGGTGGCCGGCGGGCTCGGGGTGTTCGGGGCGGTCAGCGCCTATGTGGACGGACGCAAGCCGGCCATCGCCACCCTGAAGGCGCTGGGCGCCGACAGCGGCCTGATCCGCAGCGTCTACCTGGCGCAGATCGGGCTGCTGGCCCTGGCGGGCGTCGCGATCGGCCTCGTGGTCGGCGCGGTGACGCCGCTGATCCTCGGCGCGGCCGTGCGGGACGAGCTGCCCGTGCCGGCGCTCTTCGCCATCTACCCCTGGCCGCTGGTGAAGGCCGGCGCGTTCGGACTCCTGTCGGCGGCGGCCTTCTCGCTGGCGCCGCTGGCGCGGGCGCGCACCACGCCCCCGGCCAGCCTGTTCCGCAGCGACCTCTCAGGGCGGCTGGGCTTCGGCCCGGAACTGATCGGCGCGCTGCTGGCGGCCGCGGGCCTGGCGGGCCTCGCCGTCTGGACCGCACCCACGCCGCTGGCGGCGGCGCTGATGATCGGCGGCGTGGCGATGGCCTTCGTCCTGCTCTGGGCGTTCGGCTGGGGTGCGGCGAAGCTGGCCGGGCGGCTGCGCGGCGGCGCGCACGGCGCCCTGCGGATCGCGCTCGCCAACCTCGCCGGACCGCGCTCGGCGGCCCGCACGGCGGCGCCGGCCATCGGCCTCGGCGTCGGTCTGCTGGCGGCGGTGGTGCTGATCCAGTCCAGCCTCCTCACCCAGATCGCAGTGGTCGCGCCCCAGACCGCACCGGCCCTGGTCTTCACCGAAATCCCGGGCGAACGGGCTGCGGACTTCGACGCAGCGGTGGCCCGGGCGCTTGGCCGGACGCCGGGGCAGGAGCGCTACCTGCGCGCGCCGCTGCTGTCGGGCCGGATCCTGGCCGTGCGCGGGCGCCCGGTGGATATCGAGAGGATCCCGCGCGAGGCGCGCTGGGCCTACGACAACGACGTCACCATCTCGGCCATCGACGCCGAGCCGCCCAACGCGGGTGTGCTCCAGGGCCGGTGGTGGCCGGCCGGCTACCGCGGGCCGCCGCTGGTGGCGCTCTCGGAGGACCCGGCGAAGGGCGGCGCGCTGAAGGTGGGCGACACGATCACGCTCTCGGTGCTGGGCGCCGAGATCGAGGCGACCGTGGCGGTGATCCGGCGCATCGACTTCGGCAGCTTCGGCGCGAGTTTCCCGGTGGTGCTGACGCCGAACGCACTGGAGGGCGCCCAGCCGCGGCAGGTGGCGATCGCCAAGGCCACGCGCGCCGAGGAGGCGCGGATCGTGCGGGCGCTCGGCCCGGCGTTTCCCGAGGTGAACGTCATCTCGGTGCGCGAGCAGCTCGAGGCGGCCAGCGACCTTTTCGACCGCATCGCGCTGGCGATCCGCGGCGCGGCGGCCGTGGCGTTGTTGGCCGCCCTGCTGGTGCTGGCCGGGGCCATCGCGGCGCGGGCGCAGGAGCGTACGCGCGAAGCGGCGGTGCTGAAGGTGCTGGGCGCCTCGCGCGCCCAGGTGCTGGCGGCCTATGTGCTGGAGTATGGGCTGGTGGGCGCGATCGCCGGCGCGGCCGGCGTGGGCCTCGGCTATGCGGCGGCCTGGCCGGTGGTCACCCGCGTCTTCGAGGCGACCTGGAGCGTGGACTGGGCGGGCGTCGCCGCGCTGCTGGGCGCGGCGGCGGCGGCGGCCGGCGCAGGCGGCCTGCTGGCGGCGTTCCAGGCGCTGTCCAAGCGGCCGGCTCCGGCGCTGCGGGCGGAGTAGTCGCGGCCCTGCGCAAGAGTGTCGCATGGCCGCCGCGGTAAGCATTTGGCATCGACGCACCCGCATCTTCGGCGACATCCATCGCCTGACCCGGAGCGCAAAATGCCGATCGACCTCACCCGCAAGGACCTCGCCGACTGGGCTTCCGCCGGCCTCGTCTTCCTGTCGGGCGCCACGACCGGCCACTATGCGGCGGTGGGCATGAACGCGATCCAGTGGGCGGGCGCCGCCACGGCGATCCTGGGCTCCATCACCGTGGCCGTCGCCGTGCGCGTATGGCCGCCCAAGGCCACCGTCAGCGCCGAGGACTAGTCTCGGCCTCAGGCCTTCGGCGGGACGGGAATCATGTCCTCGACCGGGGTCTTCGGCTCGACGCCCGGCGGCAGGTTCTCGGGCTCGGGTTGGCCGGCCGCGCCCAGCGAGTGGACGTAGCGGTAGATCGCCCGCAGGTCCGGATCGCTCATCTTCGCCAGGTTGTGGCTCGGCATGGGCGGCAGCAGCTTCTTGGTCTTCATGATCTCGACCCAGCCGTCCTCGGTCGTGTTGGCGGCCAGCAGGCGCAGGTTGCTGGCGTAGGACACGCCCCACGGCCCGCGGTAGCCGACCGAGCGGCCGGTCATGCGGTCGGCCTCGGGGATCGTGCCGCCCGACTGCGGGAAGCCCTCGGTGTGGCAGTCGTTGCAGCCGCCGACCAGCACCAGGTAGCGGCCCGCTTCGATGTCGTTCGCCGCCACGACGCGCGGCCCGGCCGACGCAGCCACGTCGGCCTTCGCCTCCGGCTTGGAGCAAGCCGACACCATCACGGCCGCGGACGCAGCCATCCAAACCATCCAGCGCATGGAGTCCCCCATAGATTTCGCTTCAGGGCGCCGCCCTTAGCCGAACTACGCGGGAAAGCTGAGTGCAGTTTCGTGAAACTTTCGACAGGTCGACGAAGCAGCGACGAACTCACTCCGCCGGCGCCACCGGCACCAGGATCTCGCCACCTGCCTCACGGAACTTCTTCGACATCTCGGCCATGCCGGCTTCCACGTCGTTCTGGCCAGTATCGTTCTGGCCCCGGGCGGCGTCGCGGATGTCCTGGCTGATCTTCATCGAGCAGAACTTCGGGCCGCACATCGAGCAGAAGTGGGCGGTCTTGAACGCCTCCTTCGGCAGGCTCTCATCGTGGTATTCGCGCGCCGTCTCGGGATCGATGCCCAGGTTGAACTGGTCCTCCCAGCGGAACTCGAACCGCGCCCGGCTGATGGCGTCGTCCCAGGCCCGGGCCGCCGGATGCCCCTTGGCGAGGTCGGCGGCGTGGGCGGCCAGCTTGTAGGTCATCACGCCGACCTTCACGTCGTCGCGGTTGGGCAGGCCCAGGTGCTCCTTGGGCGTGACGTAGCAGAGCATCGCCGTGCCGAACCAGCCGATCATCGCCGCGCCGATG